>VOFC01001098.1_pt1 | contig 86000 bp, 121 predicted proteins | sample 5384161 | NCBI WGS metagenome assembly VOFC01 (sample SAMN12384722, study PRJNA508395) | human gut metagenome | isolation source: healthy gut B | host: Homo sapiens | reverse complement strand
GATAATTCTTTTGAAAAGTACAATGTTGAGGACGGTCACTTTTGTCTTGCCGCAGAAATTGACGACAAAACAAAAGAAAATGTTGAAAACCTCGGAGTTAAGCTTTACAAGAATTTTTATAAGAACGAAGAAATCAAGAACGGCAATACTTTCAGATTATTCAAAAATCGTACAGATTTTAATGAGATTGCTGTTTTTGAGGGTAATCTTCCCGAAAATAACGGCGAAATTGCAATTGACAGACTTTATGCGGCTAATAACGATATCAAGATAGGTGACAAGATAAAGGTTGCCGACAAGGATATGACAGTTTCCGCAACGGTCGCATTTTCGGATTATACATCGCTTTTCAAGAACAACACCGATATGATGTTTGATGCGAAGAAGTTTTCGGTTGCTGTTGTTACAGATTCCGATTTTAACAAAATTGCCGATGACAACTACACTTACTGCTATTCGTGGATTGACAATGACAAAAATCTTTCCGACAGCAAGAAAAATGACCTCGGTGATGATGTGAAAGAAGAACTTGCCAAAACAGGTATGCTCACAGATTTTGTAAAGCGTGCCGACAATCAGGCTATTATGTTCAGCGGTGACGATATCGGCAGTGACAAAACTATGATGCTTACATTGCTTTATGTTCTTATCATTGTATTCGGCTTTATATTTGCAATCACAAGCCGTGACACTGTCGAACAGGAAGCCTCGGTAATCGGTACACTCAGAGCGTCGGGCTACACAAAGGGGAGAGCTTACAAGACATTACCTTGTTGTTCCCACACTTGTAACTTTTACGGCGGCTGTAATAGGCAATATTCTCGGTTATACGGCTATGAAAAATGTTGTGATGAATATGTATTATCACAGCTACAGTCTGCCGCCTTATCAGACCTTATGGAACGGTGATGCATTCATACTCACAACGGTGATTCCGTGTATCATAATTACACTTATCAACCTGTTTGTAATTGCAAAGGCATTGAGATTGCCTCCGCTCCAATTTCTCACATGACTTCCATATGAAGAAAAAGAAAAGGCGGCAAAACTTCCGAATTTCAGATTTCTTACCCGTTTCCGTCTGAGAATTATTCTCCAGAATATTCCGTCATACATAATTATGGTGTTAGGAATTATGTTTGCAGGTCTGCTGTTATTCTTTGGACTTGCACTCAATCCGTTGCTTTCAAACTACAAAACAGAAGTTGTAAACAATATGATTTGCGATTATCAGTATGTTCTGAAAGCTCCTGTTGAAACAAGCAATGACGCTGCCGAAAAATTCTGTATGACAACGCTTTATGAGTTAAATGACGAAGAAATTTCAGCATACGGAATTGAGAATGGTTCGAGTATCTTTCAAAGGTTAATGTTCCTAAAAAGAAAAATGAAGTTGTCGCATCACAGGGATATCTTGAGAAATACAGCCTTAAAGTAGGCGACAGGGTTACTTTGAAGGATAAGTACGGCGAGAATAAATACACATTCAAAATTGTTGGCAGTTACTACTATCCTGCGTCACTTTAGTGTGTTTATGACAAACGATAACTTTAACGATGTTTTTGATAAGGATGACGGATATTTTACAGGCTATTTCAGCAACGAAAAACTTAAAGATATTGACGACAAGTACATTGCAACAACAATCACTCAGAAAGACCTTACAACCGTAACGGATCAGCTTGACGATTCAATGGGTATGTCGTTCACACTTCTTGTAGGCTTCTCGGTTCTGATTTACATTATCCTTATGTATCTGCTTTCAAAGCTTGTTATTGAAAAGAATGAGCAGAATATTTCAATGCTGAAAATTCTCGGCTATTCAAACAGAGAGGCGAGCAAGCTGTATAACCGTGCAACAACGGTTGTGACAATAGGTGCAATCCTTGTAAGTGTTCCGCTGATATACTATGTTTTTGCAGGCTTGTACCACTACTTTTATGTTTGAAATGAAGGGTTGGTTACCATATGTTGTACCGTGGTATGTATTTGTTGAAATGGCAGTAATCGGCATTATCTGCTATGCAATTATATACTTTATTCTTCAAAAAAGAAGATTAATAAAATCAAACTTTCACAGGCTTTAAAGAGTGATGATTAAAATTAAAAAATAAAAGGAGAGATAAATATGGAGTATGTTTTTTACGGGTTGTTTGCCGTGGCATTCATTGCGTTTGTGGTTCTCGTAATCAGAAGTTACAGGAAAAAAGCTTGCAAGCGGATGTTGCGGTGCAAGTGACGAAAGCGTTAAGAAAAACAAGGTTGCCGATAAGGATAAGTCACATTATCCCTATGAAAAAACTTTTGTTGTTGACGGAATGGTCTGTAAAAACTGTTCCGCAAGAGTAGAAAACGCACTCAATTCAATTGACGGTGTGTGGGCGGAAGCCGATGTTTCTTCCGGCAGAGTTACGGTCAGAATGAAAAGAGAAATTGAGGATAAAGTCCTCAAAAAGACAGTTAACGATATAGGCGCATACACCGTTATGAAGGCGGAATAAGGGTTTTAGGAGCTTATGGCAGTATTGCAGAAAATTGACAATCCATACGGTATGATACAGACTGTTGAACACTGCGAATCGTTCAGCATATACCGTTCACAGGACAGCACGGGTGATTGCGAGGTCACCGTGTATCCTGTATTTTAAGGCATTGAGCTTGTGTATTACGATGTACATATGCAAAGTTGTGACATTAATCTTGCAAAGGGAAGAGAAATGCTCATCATCACGCATTGTCAGGAGGGCAGAATTGAGTTTGAATACAAAAAACGGCGAATATCTTTACCTTGCGTCGGGTGATTTGTCGATACAGAAGAATACGGAAAACATCCGACACAGATATTGTCCGCTGAGCCACTACCACGGTGTATCGGTTGCAATTGATATGAACCGTGTGCCAAGGTGTTTTTCGTGTATTCTTGACGATGTTTTTGTCAGCCCCGAAGAGCTTGAAATGAAATTCTGTTCCGAAAAGCCGTACTCAATTATGCGTGAAAATATCAGCATTGAGCATATTTTTTCGGAACTCTATTCCGTTCCCGAAAATATCCGAAAGGGTTATCACAAGGTTAAGGTGCTTGAACTTCTTTTGTTTTTGAGCGGTCTTGAATACAAGGGTGAGAGTGAGGAAAGACGATATTTTTCACGCTCACAGGTTACCGCCGCAAAAGAGGCAAAAAAATATCTGCTTGCTCACCTTGACGAGCATATAACAATTACGGAGCTTGCCGATATGCTCGGCATCTCTTCAACTTCTCTTAAAATTTGCTTTTAAGGGTGTCTACGGCGACACGATTAACGGCTACATAACGAACTGTAAAATGCAAAAGGCCGCCTCTCTTTTTTGAAAAACACCGACAAAAGTGTTCTTGAAATTGCAGGAATTGTCGGCTACAACAACGGCAGTAAGTTTGCGGGTGCTTTCAGAAGGGTGATGAACAAATCGCCGAACGAGTACAGAAAATCGCCCGTCTGAACAGAGCCTTATATGTCCGTAAAGAGCAGTAAAAAGACTTTGTAAAGTGCTATAATAACATTGTCGAAAAGATACGCCTATATTCTTTTCTGACAGACTGCGGAAATATCCGCAGAGTATTTGATGATTACTTTGCCGGGTAATTATTCATAATATCTCTTCTCCTTTCAGGGACAGCGTTTGCTGTCCCTAAATCTTTGCTGAAATTGTCTGTCCGTTTGGAGCGTAGAAAACCTTTTAAGAGCCGATAACAACATCGATTGATGGTATATTTTAACTGTAAGATAAAGACAACAAACAAGTCTTGCTTATGGAATTAAGTTAGCAAAAGCTAACTACAAAACATTTATCGGATAATCACTGTGGTGTATTTATTCAATTCTATTCAAATCATTCATTCAATTATTTAGAGGAAAAGATGTCAGAAGATTTAATTATCAAGCATTGTTCCCCAACGCTTGCAGGAATAAAAACGGCTAACCTTTTTAACTGTCCGTACTCATCACGGCTTGAGTGCGAATGTGATGTGAGAAAGCTGAATAAAATGTTCTGCAAAAAGGGAATAAAAAGTTCTGCCACTGAAGTTCAGCAACGGAAAGGCTTTAATCTATATTTTTCGCCCGTCCAAGCTTGCTGTTGATTTGTCCGATGAATATGCGTGCAAGCTGCTTGAGTCGCAGGGGTATCATTCACACGATGCCGCACGCTGTATAAAGGGAGCTTCGCCACCGACTTAAAGACTCAACCGAGTTCCCGCACGAAATCGGACTGTTCCTCGGTTATCCTCCCGAAGATGTCCGTGGCTTTATTCTTCATAAAGGAAATTGCTGTAAATATTCAGGTTGCTGGAAGGTTTACGGTAATGAAGAAAAAAGCAGCCAAAGAGTTCGCCAAATTCAAAAAATGTTCTGACATCTATTACTCTAAGTGGTTACAGGGCACACCTATTCAGAAACTGACGGTTGCGTGTAACTGACTTAAAGTGTAATCAAGTACAAAAACTGAAAGGTGAGTATATAATATGAGTAAAGTAGCAGTAGTATTCTGGAGCGGTACAGGTAACACAGAGCAGATGGCGGAAGCCGTTGCCGAGGGTGCAAAGTCCGCAGGCGCAGAAGTTACTCTTGCAAATGTAAACGATTTTGATTCTTCATCGGTTGCCGATTTTGACGGCATTGCATTTGGTTGTCCTGCAATGGGTGCGGAGGTTCTTGAGGACAGCGAGTTTGAGCCTGTTTTCAATGAATGTGAAAGTGCATTAAACGGCAAAAAGCATTGCCCTCTTCGGTTCATACGGCTGGGGTGACGGCGAATGGATGAGAAACTGGGAGGACACCTGTAAGGGTGACGGTGCAAACCTTATTTGCGAAAGCGTTATCTGTAACGATGCTCCCGATGACGACGCCCCTTGAGGCTTGCAAAAAGCTTGGCGCATCACTTGCTTAACTTAGGCTGTAAGTATTCAATTAGTTAATACCAATTTCATAATTTCATAGAAACGCCTGTTTACGCTTGTAAGCAGGTGTTTTTATTTGTTCGTTATTAATATTTTATATTCTGTTTGCGAATTATGAATAAGACTTAAAAAATCCTGTAAAAATTCCCTTTGTTTATTCTAAAAAACTTGATTTTAAAGCCTTGTTGTATTAAAATAAGCAGTGGATACATATAGAAAAGGAAGTAATTGGTATGCTTACATTAGACAAAATCTATCACGCATCATATGTTTTGAAGGATGTTATCAGACAGACTAATATCGTTCAGGCAAGGGGTATTTGTGATGATTGTGATGTTTATCTCAAACCCGAAAATCTTCAGATTACAGGTTCATTCAAGGTAAGAGGTTCAGGCTACAAGATTTCTCAGCTTACCGAAGAAGAAAAGGCAAGAGGTGTTATTGCCTGTTCTGCAGGCAACCACGCTCAGGGTGTTGCACTTGCTGCTACAAAGTACGGTATCAAGTCGCTTATCTGTCTGCCTGACGGTGCACCTATTTCAAAGGTTGAGGCTACTAAGAACTACGGAGCCGAGGTTTGTATGGTTCCGGGTGTTTATGATGACGCTTATAACGAGGCTTTAAGACTTCGTGATGAAAAGAACTATACATTTATCCACCCGTTTGACGATGAAAATGTAATTGCAGGTCAGGGTACAATCGGTATCGAAATTATGAATGAAATGCCCGATGTTGACGCTGTTGTATGTGCAATCGGCGGCGGCGGACTTATTTCGGGTGTTGCCTGTGCAATCAAGAGCCTTAATCCTAACATTAAGGTTTACGGTGTTCAGGCAGAGGGCGCTCCTTCAATGGTTGAGTCAATCAAGAACGGCGAGCCTGTTCATCTTGACAGCGTTTCTACAATTGCCGACGGTATTCAGGTTAAAGAACCGGGTGAGCATACATTTGAATATGTTAAGAAGTATGTTGACGATATCGTAACAGTAAGCGATGACGAAATTTCATCTGCAATTCTCAAGCTTATTGAGTCGCAGAAGATGATTGCCGAGGGCGCAGGCGTAGCTCCTTTGGCTGCTGTAATGTTCAACAAGCTCCCCGTTAAGGGCAAGAAGGTTGTTTGCGTTGTATCAGGCGGTAACATTGATGTTACAATCCTTTCAAGAGTTATCAAGCGTGGACTTCTCATGACAGGCAGACAGCAGACTTTCTGTGTTGAACTTCAGGATAAGCCGGGTCAGCTCGTTGCCGTTTCAAATATCATTGCCGAAAAGGGCGCAAATGTAATTTCTATCCACCACGAAAGAGGCGGAGAGGGTACGGATGTAAACGGTTGTTACCTCCGTGTTGTTCTTGAAACAAGAGATTTTGCTCAGATTAAAGAAATTCGTGATGCACTTGTTGACGCAGGCTTTAAGCTTGTTTAATCAGTAATTTTTAATATATTGACAGGAGGTCATTATAATGGAAAAGGTTTATACTAAAAAATGCTCCCGATGCTATCGGTCCGTATTCACAGGCTGTAAAGGTAAACGGTCTTGTTTTTACATCCGGTCAGATTGCAATTAACCCTGCAACAGGCAATGTTGAGGCTGCAACAATTGAGGCTCAGACAGAACAGGTTTGCACAAACCTTAAAAATGTTCTTGAGGCATCAGGCAGTTCACTTGAAAAGGCTGTTAAGACAGTTTGTTTCTTAAAAAATATGGAAGATTTCGGTGCTTTCAATGAGGTTTACGGCAAGTATTTCACATCAAAGCCGGCAAGAAGCTGTGTTGCAGTAAAACAGCTTCCAAAGGATGTCCTTGTTGAAGTTGAGGTTATTGCAGAAGTTTAATTCTGGCTAAGAATTAAAAATATCCGTATAAAAATTACAATCCCGATTAACCGTAAAAAAAAGTTAATCGGGATTTTTGTGTTTATATTTGAAATATATGTTGTTATGAGAATGTAGGGGCAGATAGTTTTTAATGCCCACAAAACATATCAAGCCCGAGCGTAGCATTGTAATTGTTTGTACAATTTATCAACAATATTTTTTAAAATAAAAAAATCGGGAACAAGAATTTGCGTTTGTACACAAACCTTATTCCCGATTTTATCGAACAATTTAATTCTATTAGCCGACAGCCTTTAAAAGCTCGTCAACCTTATTTGTCTTTTCCCATTCAACACCGAGTTCTTCTCTGCCCATATGACCGTAAGCGGCAAGTGGGAGATACTTTGTTTCCGTGAGCTTGAGCTGTCTGATGATAGACTGCGGACGGCAGTCAAATACCTTTTCAACAGCGTTTGCCAGTTCTTCGTTTGAATATTTTGATGTGCCGAATGTGTCAACCATAATTGAAACAGGCTTTGCAACACCGATTGCATATGCAAGCTGAATTTCGCACTTCTTGGCAAGCTTAGCGGCAACAATGTTCTTTGCAATATATCTTGAGTAGTAAGCGGCACTGCGGTCAACCTTTGTCGGCCTTACCGCTGAATGCACCGCCGCCGTGACGAGAAAATCCGCCGTAGGTATCAACAATAATCTTTCTGCCTGTAAGACCTGAGTCGCCGACCGGACCGCCGATTACAAATCTGCCTGTCGGGTTTACGAAAATCTTTGTGTTATCGTTCATAAGCTCAGCAGGGATAATCGGTTTGATAACATACTCGATAAGGTCTTTTCTAATCTGCTCAAGTGTAACATCTTCATCATGCTGTGTTGAAATTACAACCGTGTCAATGCCGACAATCTTGTCATCGTCATATTCAACAGTGACCTGAGTCTTGCCGTCGGGACGGAGATATGAAAAGAGTGCCGTCTTTTTCTTACCTTTTGTAAGCTGTTTTGCAAGCTTGTGGGCAAGAGAAATTGGCATCGGCATAAGTTCGGGTGTTTCATCACACGCATAACCGAACATCATGCCCTGATCACCTGCACCGATCTGATTGTCGGTATCGCTTTCGCCGTCTTTAAGCTCAAGACTTTCATTTACGCCCATTGCAATGTCGGGTGACTGTGCGTCAATTGATGTGAGAACCGCACAGGTGCTGCCGTCAAAACCGCACTTCGGATCGTTGTAGCCAATGTTGTTTACAACCTTTCTTTGCAACATCTGCGATGTCAACATAGCAATCGGTTGAAATTTCACCCATAACATGAATCATGCCTGTTGTAGCCGTAACCTCACAGGCAACATGGGCGTTTTTATCCTGAGAGGGATTTCGTCAAGAACTGCGTCGGAAATCTGGTCACACACTTTGTCGGGATGACCTTCCGTTACAGACTCGGATGTAAATAAATGTTTAGCCATTTAGAAAACTCCTTCCAAAAAAATAAGCACCGTTCATCCGAAAGGTGCCGTGTTTACTCATCTTTCGGTAAATACCGCAGGATTTGGCACCTTGCATACGCAGGTTGCCGGACTTCACAGGGCCTGTCCCCTCAGTCACTCTTGATAAGATCATTCTTATTCAATTCTATAAATAGATTATACAGTATCTTTCGACAAATTTCAAGATTAATTTGCAATTTAAAAAGGTAAAAATAGTAAATATTTCAGCCGTTTGGATTGAAAATTTTAACTTATAGTGCTAAAATTAACCCGAGGTGACTGAAAATGAGTATTACCGTGAGAGAATACGGGGAAAATGATATTAATGGTATGATTTCCGTATGGAATGAAGTTGTAAGGGACGGAGTTGCCTTTCCGCAGACTGAAGAACTTGATTTTGAAAGCGGAAAAAAGTTTTTTGCAGAGCAAACTTGTTGTCCCGTTGCAACCGATGAAAACGGCGAGGTTCTCGGAATGTATATTCTTCATCCGAATAATGTCGGCAGATGCGGTCATATTTGTAATGCGAGCTATGCGGTTTCCTCATCGTCGAGGGGAAAAGGTGTCGGCAGAAAGCTTGTGTCGGATTGCCTTGAGCGTGCTAAAAAATACGGCTTCAAAATTTTGCAGTTCAATGCTGTTGTGAGAGCCAACAAACCTGCAAGAAAACTTTATGAAAGCCTTGGCTTTGTAAAACTCGGAGTTATTCCGAAAGGCTTTTGATGAAAGACGGTCACTATGAGGATATCTGTCCTTATTATAAAGAACTTTAAAATTTCAATTTAATCAGGAGGACACGAGATATGATTATTGATTTCAAGAATATGGAAGAACAAATTTTGCCGAATTTTAAAGGCGGCGAAAAGGCATATGCCGTAAAGAAATTCACGGATGACAGAAATATGATTATGCACGGTCGCCTTGAAAGCGGTGCGTCAATCGGACTTCACACTCACGAGGGCAACTGCGAAATGTTCTACATCCTTGAGGGAACAGGCAAGGTGCTTATGGACGGCGAGTATGAAAGGGTTGAGGCAGGCGTGTGCCACTATTGCCCGAAAGGTCATACACACAGCCTTATTAATGACAGCGACTCCGACCTTGTATTCTTTGCTGTTGTTGCAGAGCAGAAGTAATTTTATTTTCGGTTTTTCGGTTTATGTTTTCCGATTATTCTCTGTTGTATCTTAAATCCCTATGCAAAAACTAAAACAGGGGTGATTATGGTGGACAGAACTGCTGAAATACTCGGAGAAAAATGGGATTTGCCTGGCTTTACAATGGCACTCGGTGAAAATCCCGACGCAATGTTTGTCTTTTCAAGTATGCCGAAAAAGTACCGTGAAAGCTGCATTGACAGAGCGAGAAACGCAAATTCCCGTTCCGAAATGCAGAGAATAGTATCTGATATAGCGCAAAAATCTTTTAATGATTTTATAGGTTAACAAAAAAAGCAACGAAGCAAAAACTTCGTTGCTTTTAAATTGCTGTCTGTTATTCGTTTGCACTTTTATAAAAATCTCTAAAATTGAAAGTTGAAAATTAAAATTTTGTTCGGGCAACAGATTTACAAGATGCAAAATTTCTGTTGCCCGATTGTTTATGTAAGTAATCGCTATACATTAGCAATAAAGAGAGCCGACCATTAGTTGATAACTGAATTAGCATAGAAATTATAAAATAGATTACACTATTATAATTGTGCAAATATTACATAATACAGATGAAATATTTTGAAAATTATTGCATCGTGTAATTCTTAGTGGTATAATTAGTAGTATAATCCAAGTGAAAATTTGTGAAATTATTAATATGGAGGTTTAGTTGTGGCTAAAAGTTTAATTATTGTTTCAGGTGAAAATGAGAAAGTTTACGCTGAACTTTTGCTTTCTCTTGTAACTCTCATTGATGATGACAAAGAAAAAACGGTAAAGTAGTGGGAATAAAAGACGGAAGTGTTAATGCAACAATTTGGTCTGAAAAAATTTATGAAGATAATAATCCTCAAATGACTTCTTCAACCAAAATAGTTTTTTAGGTAAAAGTAAATCAACAGAATTTATATTGCCAAATATTAAGTTTAATGAGGAACTAAAAAATACGGAATTTTTATGGGCTGCACGGGTAATAAGTATGTTATTTATACAGATGCAAACATTTTGATTAATAACAAAACATTATATGATGAATTTTTTTGACTTGTATAAAAATTTAGTAGATAAGTTTGATGATACTGTTGCCGATTCTTCTGTTGTAAAGAAAGCTAGACATACAGATGACTTAGGAACAGCTATCGGAAAAGGTGTAGAAAATGTTGTAGGTCTTGTAGGTAATTTATTTAATATCTTTTCCGGCGAACATAAGGAAATTGAATTGAAAGGTACAGATGCGTTCGATATTGAGCAAAAATTGAAGCCGGAAAAGCTATTCCTGACCAAATGTTCCGCTTTATAATATTAAGTTTGTATTTAAATGATTTATATAAATTTATGGAGAATTAACGATGAGTAATGACTTTTTGCGTGGGTTTCAGCGTGTTATTGATATCGGTACTGTTGGTATATCAACACTTCCATCACAAGAATGGATTAATAGCGTTGAAAAAAGCAATTGAAAATTTCAAATCTTCGGTAATAGACAGAGCTTCTTTAAGAAATATATCCACGGACATGCTACAAGGTTTTACTGCAGAAACTTTTCATGCGGAAACATTCAATATAAATGCTGTTATAAATGACTCGCAATCAAGAGCATTTGTGCCTGACTCTAATAAATTCGGTTCACCTGATATATTGCTTCGTAATCCAAAGTCGAAGTCGCTTATTGCAATCAGTTTAAAATATTATAGCAATGAAGACAAAACACTAAAGGCTTTATCAGAAACTCCCTATGAAAGATATTCAAAACTTAAACTCAGAGCAGAAAGTAAAGGTACTGTTTATAAACCATTAAACAAGTTTTCAAAAAGAAAATGGCAGAAATATTAGTAGAAAAAATATAAATAAATCTATTTATTACGGTCAGAATAAGCTTGTTCCGTCTGAGCAATTGGAGAAAATACAATCTTCTTTAGATAATAAGATAAAAACCGCTAAAATGAATGGAGATGTTATAAGTTTAGAAAAGTATAAAGAAGTGAAAAAGACTGTCCAAGACATAATAAGTGACGGTAACGGATGTGAGTCTGTTCCGCTTACAAGAGAAAATTCACAAAAGCTTGCTGAGGCTGCCAGAAATGGAACTATTGATGATAAGCTGTTAAAAGAATTAGGTGTTGATAAATCGCAACTAATCGGTGATAAACATATAGCAAAGAAAGCTCTGTCAGCAGGAATAAATGCAGCGGTTTTAATGCTTGTTTTGAATGTTGCTCCGAAGATTATTGGTGTGTTAAGTACACTCATACAAAACGGAGAAATTGATGTTGAAACACTTCGTAGCGACGGGATCGACGCTGTTACATCTACAGCAAAATCTTACATTGAAGGTGCTTTAACATCCGGTGTTTATTTGTGTTGTAAGTTAGAGAAATTTGGAGAAACATTAAAAAAATGTGGATGCAAATGTCGTAGGATCGGTTGTTGTTTTAACGATGTCCTTAATTCTTGATTCTATAAAACTTGCTTTAGGTGATATTACAAAGATTGAATTTGTAGAAAATGCTACAAGAAATTCGTTAGTATTAGGTTTGTCACTTGCCGGAGGAGCTATTGCTACCGCACTTTTTCCTGAATTAGCATTCATTGCATCGCTACTTGGAAGTTTGATTGGGTCTGCTGTAGGAGTCTTGATTTATAAATGTTTAGACCGTTGCTTTATGGCTTTAATTGTTGAGTCAGGTTGTACGTTCTTTGGATTGGTTGAACAGAATTATGAATTGCCTGAAAATGTTCTGAAACAAATCGGAGTTGAACCTTTTGAGTATGACAAATTTGAGTTTGATAAATTTCAATTTGATAGTTTCGAACCTGATACAGTTACAATTGATAAAATTGAGTATGAAAGAATTGGCATTAAGGTTCTCCGCAGGGGCGTTATAGAGGTTGGTAAAATAGGATATATGTAGTAAATAAGTCATCCTTTGTATGGGTGACTTATTTTATTGCCTCACAAACTGTACCTATAAAAATTCTGAAAATTGTACATACAAATAGTGACAGTGGTGTTGTATAATGGGAACATCACAAGATAAATGTTGAACTGTTCAGAAATTTTAAGGCGTGGTATGATGACAAAAAAGCTGTATTAATCAATGATCTCTCAGGGCTTGGTAAGTGTTCGCTGACGGCGGCAATCTCTGTTTTGTCCGTAATGGGCATTCAGGCGTGTCCTATGCCGACAGCCGTTTTGACAAGTCAGACGGGATTTGAAAGCTTTTACTGCAACGATTGCACTGATAAGCTTGATTATTACACAAGTGAATGGAAAAAACTCGGCTTTCAGCCTGACGGAATCTATACGGGTTTCCTCTCAAGTGAAAAGCAGGTGGACAAAATTCTTTCATTTATAGACAGCTTTGAAACCGACAACACGCTTGTACTTGTGGATCCGGTTCTCGGTGACGGCGGAAGAACCTACAGTCTTTATACCGAAACTCTCGGCAAAAAGATGAAAAAAACTCGTTTCTGTTGCCGATGTAATCACCCCGAACCTTACCGAATGTTGTATTCTGTGTGATACCGACTATTCAGAACTGATTGAAAAAAATGCCGATTCTCCCGATTTTCTCGATACGGTTGCAGAGCTTGCCAAAAAGCTTTTGAAACTCTACAAGGTGAAAACCGTGATTGTTACAGGCATTGAGCATAAAATTTCCGATGAGGTTACAAAGATTAACAATCTTATTGCAGCCGATGATGAGGTGTTTTGTGTCAGCTGTGAAAAAGACGGGCGGAAGTTATTCGGGTACAGGCGACTTGTTTGCCTCGGTTGTCTTTTTCGGGACTGCTCCGTGGTGACAGCCTGAAAGATACCGTAAATCTGGCGGTAAAATTCATACAGACCTCTTTTGTGAAACCGTTAAACTCGGTATTCACCGCAACGAGGGTATTGAATTTGAAAAACATTTAAAAATGCTTTTGTGAGGAAATTACTATGACTGCTAAAACTGTTTCAAAAACCGATTCAAAATTTAATGTAAAGCTGATTGCAATTACGGCAATGTGTGCGGCTCTTGTTACCGTTACAACTGCTTTTATCAAGATTCCGTCACCGCTTGGATACTCTCATGCAGGCGACTCTATGATTTATCTCGCCGCAAGTATTCTTCCCGGACCTTTCGGAATTATCGCATCATCAATCGGCGGCGCTCTTGCCGACCTCATTTCGGGTTATCCGCATTGGGCAATCCCAACAGCTATTATCAAGGTTGTCAACGCAGTTCCGTTTGTGCTTTGCAGAATGGCGATGAAGAAGCGTGGCAAAGATGAAAAAATCATCAGTCCGTCATCACTTTTTATGCTCATTCCAACAACAATCGTTACAATCGGCGGTTACTTTATTGCAAACGGTCTTATGTATGACTTTGGTGCCGCAATTGCGGAACTTCCCACTTGCTGGTTGCAGCCAGGTGTAGGAGCATTAATCTACATTGTTGTAGGCATCGGTCTTGATAAAATCAATTTCAAGAAAAAACCTCGCTTTAATGTGAGTTTCAATAAGGAGAAGAAAACATAATGGCAGATATTCTTTATGTGTACAAAACATCTATCTATGCTAATCTGACGAACAAATGCCCTTGCAGATGCACATTCTGTATCCGCAACCGATTCGGTCGGCAGTGCAGATACACTCTGGCACAAGCATGATCCGAGTATGGAGGATATTAAAAAGGCTGTTGATGATTTTGATTTCACAGGTTACAAGGAGCTTGTATTCTGTGGCTACGGCGAACCGACTTCGGCTCTTGATAATATGCTTGAAACCGCAAAATATGTAAGGGAAAAGCACCCCGACATCAAACTCAGACTCAACACAAACGGTCTTTCTGACAGAATCAACAACAAGCCCACAGCTGAGTTGATTTCAAAGTATATTGATTCTGTTTCAATCAGTCTCAATACCTGTTCATCGGAAAAGTATGACGAAGTTTGCCGTCCTGTTTTTGAGCATGCGTATGAGTCAATGCTCAAATTTGCAGAGGATGCAAAGAAATATTTTGAACATACGCAGTTTTCAATCGTAGATACAATCCCCGAGGAGGACATCAAGGCTTGTCAGAAAATTGCCGATGACAGGGGAATTTATCTCAAAATCAGAAAATATATTCCGCTTAATCGTTAATTTTAATTTTTCATTTCATTTTATATTTCAGAAGTAAAGCCGACTTGTTGTTATGACAGGTCGGTTTTATTTTTATTCGGTATGTCATTGGCAACTGTCCTATAGGACAATTTCACTTTCAATTGATTCTATTCTTAAAGCTGTATATCCACCGCCTTGACGGAGGTAATTTTAATTGCTATAATTTATACAAATGGGGTGGTGCTTTGAAAAAAAAGACAAAACTGTTGAAAATTGTCCTCAAACGGACGGGTGCAATCAAGCTTTTTGTGCAGTTATGTTATCGTATTTTTTGCGGTGAGTGTTGCAATATGGATTTTTGAACCGAACATAACTCGGCTTTTTGACAGCATATGGTACTGTTTCAGCGTTGCCACAACAATAGGTCTCGGAGATGTGCTTGCAACAACGCTTGTCGGCAGAGTGCTTTCAATCTTTCTTTCGATATGTTCAATTCTCATCATTGCAGTAGTTCCGGGCGTAATCACAAGCTACTATGTCGAAAGTACAAAACTTCGTGCTGATGAAAGCAGTGCAAAGTTTCTTGATGATCTTGAGCGCCTTCCCGAACTTTCAAAAGAAGAGCTTGTCGAGCTTTCCGAAAAGGTGAAAAAGTTTAATCGTAAAAAGTAAATTTAATAAATGCGGACATAAAAAATCCCGACAGTATCAAAAACATACTGTCGGGATTTTGCTTTTAAAGAAATATATTAACTTATTTTATGAATCCCTGAACAATCAAAATCAGTACAAGAACAGGGAGTACATACTTGAAATACGGCTTTAAAGCCTTTGAAAATTTAATGCCTTTACCGGTGTTACACTCATCAAGGTAGTTGTCAAATCCCCAACCGAATTTTGTAACGCAGAAGAGGAGATACACAAGCGAACCTACAGGAAGAAGGATATTGCTTACGAGAAAATCTTCCATACCGAGAACATTCTGACCGAAAATTTGGAAACCGCTCCAAATGTTGAAACCGAACACACACGGCAAACTTGCGATAAGAATGATGATTGTGTTGATAAGAACAGACTTCTTTCTGCTGATGCCGAACATATCAATCCAGAACGAAATGATGTTTTCAAACACGGCAATGATTGTTGAGAAGCACGCAAAAGTCATAAACAGGAAGAACAGAGTACCCCAAATTCTTCCGCCGGCCATATTTTACGAACACATTCGGAAGTGTTACGAAAATCAGAGCAGGGCCTTGGTCGGGCTGAACACCGTATGAAAAACAAGCGGGGAAGATGATAAGACCTGCCATAATCGCAACAAATGTGTCAAGTGCGCAAATTTTGATTGACTCACTCGGCAGAGTGTGGTCTTTTTGACATATAACTGCCGAAAATTTCCATTGCCGCAATGCCAAGGCTGAGTGTGAAGAATGCCTGATTCATAGCGGATGAAATAACATTGCCAAGTCCGATTTCATTCACCTTGTCCAAATCGGGAATAAGGTAGAAGCTGAGTCCCTCGCCTACACCCGAAAGGAATAAGCTGTTGCCTGCGAGTACAAGAATGAGTATGAGCAACGCAATCATCATAACTTTGCTGACTTTTTCAATGCCCTTTTGAATACCTCTGCTGCAAACAAGGAATCCGAGGATGGTGATAATCGCCATCCAAATTACCATTTCAAGCGGATTTGACTGCAATTCGTTGAATACTCCGCCAACTTGCTCCGAGGTCATTCCGCTTTCAAATGAACCCGTCGCAAATTTGTAGAAGTAGCTCGTCATCCAACCCGAAACCGTGGTGTAGTACATCATCAAAAGGTAGCATCCGAGCATACAGAACCAGCCGTGAATGTGCCACTTGCTCTTTGGCTTTTCAAGTTTTTTGTAGCCGAGAACAGCACTTTTTCTGCTCGCTCTTCCGACTGCAAGTTCCATTGTCAAAACAGGAACTCCCATAAGAACGAGGAAGATTAGGTACAAAAAAGTACAAATAGTCCGCCGCCGTTCTGTCCTGCAACATACGGAAATCGCCACACATTGCCGATTCCGATAGCGCAACCCGCACTTACAAGGATAAACCCAAGTCGGGATTTAAAATTTTCTCTTTCCATAAACGAATTCTCTCCTATAAAAACAGACTTTTTAATTATACAAAAAATTCACACATTTGTCAAGATGCTCTGTTTTTAATAAATGAAGATTTTCGCAAAAAAACCGCATAAATAAGCCGTTTTTTAGAGCAGAGGGTAGATAATGGGACAGTGGTTTATGGTATAATATTATTAAAGAAAAGGAAAGGAAAAACCTAATTAAAAGGGAATAACAATAATTGTTACTAAGTTAATGAAAGCTGGAAATTATTATGTTAATGAATTGTAAAAAGAAAGATCCACGAAAAGCTTGTGTTTGAAAACGCACCGCAAAATCCCGAAGCAATCAAGGGTATCCGTGCATACCTTTTGGCGCTGCTTTTCTATGCAACGATGTCGAAGAGATGTGAAAATGCTGACTTTGATTTGCATATTGATATTGAGTGCGATGAAACGCTTTTTGAAACCGAAGACGAAAGTGCGGGCGAGATAATCCAGAAGCTCGGTAATCACGGCGGATTCACAATTGACATCACCTGCAGCGGAAAATTTGTGAATATCGGCAACTGTTCCGATGAGGAATTTATCACGGTGGCGTGTTTTCCTGATAGAGTTCCAAGCATTTTTGATTGCCTTGAAAATTCTGGCGAAAAGGACTTCAAGTACGGAAAAATAGCTTATTTTGACGGCATTGATTTGTGGTTATCCCAGTACATTGACGATAAAACCTGTATGGACAATGTTTTTGATTTTGGCGACATTGTTGAGAAAAAGGACTTCGCAATTTCAAATTTGTGGAATAGTGAAATGTTTCTTGTTATCGCATTTGATTTTGAAAAGTATCACGATGAAGCTGAGGAAATCAAGAATATAATCGAAAGATATATTTATGTTGATGATGAAAAAGCATTTAAAAAGTGCCGCAAAAGTGGGATGAGGAAATGATAATCGGAATTGACGGTGTGCAGTGGATTCCCGAAAATGTGGGAGAAATCGTTGCATTTACCGATGAAATCAACGAAGTGCTTGCTCGCCTTGACAGGGATGAAGATGTAGAAATTGAATCGTATGGACTTTTCTGCAATATGGACGAGTTCTTCTCGGCGCAGATTTATGCAGACAATGAGGAACATTGCTTTAAAGTTGTTGCGGTTCAGTCCGTAGTATGAAAAAAAAAAGGGAAGGATTTCTCCTTCCCGATAAAAAGTTTGATTATTCTATTATGATGTTTTCAACGCCGTGACTGAGGATTACATTGATAAGCTCGTTTCTTGAATAATTTGTTTCTGCGGCAGAGCCAAGTGACAATGTTAATAGTTCAACTGAACCTGTGACAAACACAACAGACAGTAATGTTCAAAATGTGACTGTAAATAATTCTGCTAATTCAGATAGTAGTACAAATGTTGAATATTCTCAGAATTTTGTTCAGGTTAATCCGAAAAAAGAAACCTGCTCCAATAAAAATAGTGATACCTGTAGTGATATTATGTGTTTTGGCGGCTGTTTTGATTGCACCATTGATTGACGCAAATCCTGTTGTTTCTAACAGGTTGGTTGGAAAAAATGTAAGAACAGCAACGAAACAACATATGTATTTAATGAAAATGGTATTCAGTACTACTACAACTTACATACCTTGGTAATAAATGCATTTTCAGACGATTTTAAAGACGCTACTTTTGATAGAATTCATCTTTCAGAAAGTGATTTGCAGTAAACAAAAACGAGGAAGGCATAAAACCTTCCTCGTAATTTTTTTGCTATTTTGTTAAGTCGAAAAGTGAAAATTCAAAAATTAAAACTCAATTGCGTCTGTGAAATCGTCATCTGTATCATCTTCAGATTCGTCAAAATATTCGGCATCGTCAGAATCGCTTTCGTCTTCGGGAATGTCAATCATATCGAACTCGTCATATGTAACACCTTGTTGAGCTTGAAAAAGTTTGTCTGGCAGAAGTAGCGGCAGACACGGATGTAGTTGAGAAATTCGGGAGTTTCATTCTCATAGTCCTCGGCAGAAACACCCTCTTTTGATGATAAGCAGCATCTCGACAATCTGCGAGTTACTGATAAAGAAGTTGTTATGCTCTTCAAAAATTATAAAAATGTCGTCATCATCGAGGTCATATTTTTCGCAGGCATAAAGCGCCTCGCTCTTTGAATTTCTCACAACCCTGTAAATCTCAAAATCAATCATATCAGGCTCATCGCAATCAATATTGCCCATAACGCAGAGTTCAAGAAAAGTCTTGCTCATAACAGCCTTGTCGGTTAGTTCAAGGTCAAAGTGCTTTTCAAGAGAAATGATAAGCTCCTCCTGTGACTTTATACCCGGTGTGATGAGTGGCTTGTATCGTTTGATGAGTTTGTTTTTATAAAATTCCGAATTTTCATACTTTAATGAAAGATTAGCGGCAATGTTGTCAAATATATTCATCGTTATCTCCTTAAAAACAAGTGGTTTTTATGTTTACAAGTAAATTATAATCGAATTTAAGGATAAAATCAATATGCTTTTTGAATATAATGCCCAAACAGATTTATAAATTCGCAGTTTTCATTTATAATCTTAATGTAGAATGACAAACTTGTAGGGGCGGATATCATCCGCCAGCCTTGATGCTATCATATGTTTTTTCTGAATGTTTTGATATGATAAAATTGTGTATTCGTAATATTGAAGTAAAATATATGATAAGCAGAAAACGGTAAGGAGGAGAGTTATGAGCTTGTTTGATAAAATGAAAAACATCAGTCCCCTGAAAAACCGAATGACGGCGAATTTAAAAGCGATGTAAACACGATTCTGCACGGTACAAGCGTTCAGAACAGAAAAGAAATGTGCGAGCTTGAATATATGAAGGCAAGACGGCTTTTGAAAAAATCCGACCGTTGAAACCGTTGCCCGTGCTAAAAATATAATGAATACCCTTGCAACCGATTTCGATTATCTTCCTGCCGTATTGTGGATGGCTGAATTTTCTGTAAACGGTGTCAAAAATCCCGAACAGGCGGCTATGTGGTACAAAAAAGCCGCAGACCTTGGCAGTGCGAATGGAGCGTCCAAAATTGCAGATATTCTTATGGACGGCAGAGGTGTTACCCGCAATCCGAAACTTGCAATGGAGTACTATAAAATTGCCGCCGATAATGGCATAGCGTCAGCATCATTCGCATTGGGTGAATATTATGCAAAAACAGGCAATAGGGAAGAAGCCGTAAAAGCCTATGAAAAAAAGCCGTCAAAGGCGGATATAAAGATGCCGAAAAAAAAAGCTTGCCAAATTGAAGAAAAAGTTTTGATTGGTAAGATTTTAATTTAGTCAAATAATATATAAATGAAGCAAAGTAGTTGTCATTTTGTAGGGAAGAACCGTGTTCTCCCATTGCAATTAAATTGTAAGCTTTATAAAAATGTTCTGATTTGATTGATGTTGTGTTTAAATTTGAACGCATGAACGCAGTAATATGTGCAAAAAAAGAAAAGGTACTCATTTTCGAGTACCTTTTAGTATGGAGCGGATGATTACTTTGTGGTACAGAAGTTGCCAATCTCGTCTTTGTCTAAAGCGTTTAGGCTTAACTTGGATCAACGCTACGCCCTAAAAACAGTTCACTGAACTGTTTTCTAAACGGGCTTTCGATTCCCATTCGATTGTTTTATTTTTTAATTTTTTGCAAAAAGAAAAGGTACTCATTTTTGAGTACCTTTTCGTGGAGCGGATGATTACTTTGTGGTACAGAAGTTGCAAATCTCGTCTTTGTCTAAAGCGTTTAGGCTTAACTTGGATCAACGCTACGCCCTAAAAACAGTTCGCTGAACTGTTTTCTAAACGGGCTTTCGATTCCCATCTGATTGTTTTATTTTTTAATTTTGGCAAAAAGAAAAGGTACTCGTTTTTGAGTACCTTTTAATGTGGAGCGGATGATTACTTTGTGATACAGAAGTTGCCAATCTCGTCTTTGTCTAAAGTGTTTAGGCTTAACTTGGATCAACGCTACACCCTAAAAACAGTTCGCTGAACTGTTTTCTAAACGGGCTTTCGATTCCCATCTGATTGTTTTATTTTTTAATTTTGGCAAAAGAAAAAAGGTACTCAGTTTCGAGTACCTTTTAATGGAGCGGATGATTACTTTGTGGTACAGAAGTTGCAAATCTCGTCTTTGTCTAAAGCGTTTAGGCTTAACTTGATCAACGCTACGCCCTAAAAAACAGTTCGCTGAACTGTTTTCTAAACGGGCTTTCGATTCCCATCTGATTGATTTATTTCTTCAATATGCAAAAAAAAAGGTACTCAGTATTGAGTACCTTTTAGTATGGAGCGGATGATGGGAATCGAACCCACACGATCAGCTTGGAAGGCTGAAGTTCTACCACTAAACTACATCCGCTTATCTGTAACATTGTTATTATATCACGCAGTTTGGTATATGTCAAGAATTTTTTTTGTTGTGAAATATACAGGGGCATTCGATGAACACCCCTGATGAATTTAAATAACATATTATCTCACAAATTCGAACTTGTTTCAAATCGTTTTCGCAATTGTTTTAACGCTTTGGTTTCGATGCGGCTGACATAGGAACGGGATATGCCTAACATTTTGGCAACACTTTTTTGAGTCATGGCTTCCTTGCCGTCAAGACCGTACCTCAGTACAATAATCTTTTGCTCACGCTCGTTAAGTTCCTCTTTTATGAACTGACCGAGCTTTTTGAATTAAGCTTCAAATCAAGATTGTCGATTATATTATCGTCAACCGACATAATATCAAGAAGGGTGAGAGGATTGCCGTCCTTGTCGGTATCAATTGTTTCGTTTAAAGAAATATCCTGTGCACTTTTCTTTGCATTTCTGAAATGCATAAGAATTTCGTTTTCAATGCATCTGCTCGCATAAGAACTTAATTTTATGTTTTTGTTCATGTCAAATGTGTTGATTGCCTTTATCAGACCGATTGTGCCGATTGATACAAGGTCATCCTGTTCGCTTTGTGTTCCGTAATATTTCTTTATTATGTGTGCAACAAGCCTCAGATTGTGTTCAACAAGCATATCTCTTGCCGCAATATCGCCGTTTGCACTTTTTCAAGACATTCACGCTCTTGCTTTTCTGTTAAAGGTTTCGAAACGAACCGCCTCCGCAAACATGAAGAATGAAAAAAACATATATATTGTCCTAAAAAATCCGAGTAACTCAATCATAACAGCACCCCTTAAACTAAAATTTATCGTTATATAATTTTATTCGTGAAATGTTCAATAATTGCCTGTACCTGATTTTCCTCAAAAAACTTCACAAAACAATCAAAAACTTGATTTTTGCAATGAATTTGTATAATATACCACTTGAAATTTTGGCAAGAATAAACTACAATTTAACTATGTCGTGTTTCGACAAAATATTTTAGGGGGGGCTTTCTTTTGGAAAAGATTTTCAAACTGAAAGAAAAACGGCACTAATGTCAAAACCGAGATTATTGCCGGCATTACAACATTCCTTGCAATGGCTTACATACTCGCTGTAAACCCGAGTATTCTTTCTGCCGCAGGAATGGATCCGAATGCAATCTTTGCAGCAACAGCTGTATCGGCTGCTTTCGCAACACTTATCATGGCATTTTATGCCAACTATCCTGTAGTTCTTGCTTCCGGTATGGGACTTAATGCATATTTTGCATACACAGTTGTTCCGCAGCTTGCAGAGCAGGGTATCACAAATCCATGGCAGGTAGCTTTGACAGCTATCCTTGTTGAGGGTATTATTTTCATTATCCTCTCAATCTTCAAATTCCGTGAAACACTTGTAAACAAGGTTCCTCAGAACCTCAAGTACGGTATTTCGGCAGGTATCGGTCTTTTTATCACAATTGTAGGTCTTAAGGGCGCAGGCGTTATCACAACAGACGCTTACTATGACGGCAAGGCTGTTCAGTCATCAACTCTCGTTAAGCTCGGTGATGTTGGTTCTGCTCCGGTGGTTCTTGCACTTGTCGGTATCCTCATTGTTGCTACACTCTGGCACTACAGAGTTAAAGGCTCAATCCTTATCGGTATCCTTGCAACATGGGTTCTCGGCATCATTGCTCAGCTTTGCGGTTGGTATCAGGGTGCATCACTCATTCCTGATTTTGCAAACTACTCTGTATTCGGACCTGTCCAGAACATGGCAACAGAAACTTTCTTCAAGTTTGATTTCGGTTATGTGGCACAGCATGCGCTTAACTTTGCCGTTATCGTATTTGCATTCCTCTTTGTTGACCTCTTCGATACAGTAGGTACACTTATCGGTGTTGCTCAGGAGGGTAATCTCCTCAATGAAAAGGGCGAACTTCCCCGTGTAGGTCGTGCTCTTATGTCTGATGCACTTGGTACATGCCTTGGTGCTTGCCTCGGTACATCAACAGTAACATCTTATGTTGAGTCAACAACAGGTGTTGCAGAGGGCGGCAGAACAGGTCTTACAGCTCTTACTTCTGCAATTCTCTTTATCCTTGCTATTCCGCTTTATCCGATTTTCCTTGCTATTCCTTCATTTGCAACAGCTCCTGCACTCGTATTTGTAGGTCTTCTTATGATTAAGAATGTTACAAAGATGGATTTTGACTCAGACATTGCCGATACAGTCGGCGGTTTCGTAGCAATCATCTTTATGCCGTTTGCATATTCAATTGCAACAGGTATCATGTTCGGTATCCTTACTTGGGTTATTCTCAAGATTGTTACAGGCAAAATCAAAGAAATTCATCCGATTATGTGGGTTGCGTTTGCTTTGTTTGCAGTAAGAATTGTAACACTGATTTGCGGTGTATCGTCGTAACTTCATATATAAACTCTGCGGGGGGCGTTTTTCGCTCCCGCTTTTTGTGTTTTCTTACAAGTTAAATAGGTTATTGTTGTGCAACAGGCTCATTGACATATACAGCCGTTTATGATATGCTTTAATCATATTATTAATATATGAATAGGGTGGTTAATTTGAAAATTTCAACAAAGGGCAGGTATGCGCTCCGACTTATGGTTGATCTTGCTCAGTGTAAACAAGGGGAAAATGTAGCCCTAAAGGAGGTTGCCGCCCGTCAGGGAATATCGCTTAAATACCTTGAACAGATTATTACCGTACTTACAAAAGGCAGGTTATGTGCTCAGCGCAAGAGGTTCAAACGGAGGATATCGTCTTGCTCATGAACCCGAATATTATACCGTCGGTATGATTTTAAGACTTACCGAGGGCAGTCTTGCACCCGTGGCTTGCCTTGAGGGTAATGAAAATACCTGTGATCGTCGTGAACAATGTTCAACGCTTTTTGTGTGGGAGAAACTCCAGAAGGCTATTGACGATGTTGTTGACAACATTACTCTTGCCGACATTATTGCAAATTCGGCAGATAACTATGTAATTTAATATAATCCGAAGCATCCTTTACGGGTGCTTTTGTTGTTTACACAGCAATTTAGTAGGTAATGCGGTGTTTTGCCGTTTGCAAATGATGCTTTTGAATATTAGTTTTAAAAAATCAGAAAAAAATTTCAAATTGACTGCTTAACGGTCGGGATTTGAAAAACGGCTTGAATATCGGCTTTTCGACCTTTTCAATAATCAAAACCCAGCAAACCTACTAAACCAATAGGAAAGATAAGAAAAAATTTCAAAAAACCTATTGACAAATAAAAAATCTGTGGTATGATATAGACAATCCAATCAAAACCCACCAATCAAATAGGAAATATGGGAAAGGTGATCCAAATGAAAAATCTCAGATTCAAACGATGTTGCAGTAATGCACGAATGTGATACGGGACACATCAAATCCGCAACATAACTTCTGAAATTAAAATTAAAATGAAATGAGGACATTAAAATGAGTAAATTAAGCGAAAGAAATCTTAAATTTGAAACAAAACAGCTTCACATGGTCAGGAAACAGCAGACCCTGTAACAGACGCAAGAGCAGTTCCGATTTACGCAACTACTTCTTATGTATTCCACAACAGTCAGCACGCTGCAGACCGCTTTGCACTCAAAGATGCAGGTAACATTTACGGCAGACTTACAAACCCGACAGAGGATGTTTTTGAAAAGAGAATCGCAGCTCTTGAGGGCGGCACAGCAGCTCTTGCAGTTGCATCAGGTGCAGCGGCAGTTTCATATGCACTTCAGGCTCTTGCAAAAGAGGCGACAACATCGTAGCCGCAAAGACAATCTACGGTGGCACATACAACTGGCTTGAGCATACATTCTCAGAGTACGGTGTAACAACAAAGTTCGTTGATCCTGACGAAGAAAACGCATTTGAAAATGCAATTGACGAAAACACAAAGGCTGTTTTCATTGAATCACTCGGTAACCCCAATTCAAATATTATTGATATTGAAGAAGTGGCAAATATTGCTCATTCACACAAGATTCCGCTTGTTGTCGATAGCACATTCGCAACACCATATCTTTTAAGACCTATTGAGCATGGTGCAGATATTGTTGTTCATTCAGCAACAAAGTTCATCGGTGGTCATGGTACGGCTCTCGGTGGTGTAATCGTTGAAAGCGGCAAGTTTGACTGGGCTGCATCGGGTAAGTTCCCACAGCTTCTCAGAGCCTAACGCATCATATCACGGTGCAGTATTTACAGAGGCTGCTCCGGGTGCTGCATTCTTGTAACTTATGTCCGTGCCATTCTCCTCAGAGATACAGGCGCTACACTTTCACCGTTCCACGCATTTATGTTCCTCCAGGGACTTGAAACACTTTCACTTCGTGTTGAACGCCATGTTGAAAAATGCACTCAAGAGTTGTTGACTTCCTCTACTAAGAACCCGAAGGTAGAAAATGTTAATCATCCTTCACTTCCTGACAGCAAGTACAACGCACTTTACAAGAAATACTTCCCGAAGGGTGCAGGCTCAATCTTCACATTTGAGATCAAGGGTGACGCAGAGACAGCCAAGAAATTCATCGACCACCTCGAAGTATTCTCACTTCTTGCAAATGTTGCAGATGTTAAGTCACTTGCAATTCACCCTGCATCAACAACTCATTCACAGTGCAGCGAAGGCAGGAGCTTGCAGAACAGGGTATTAAGCCAAATACAATAAGACTATCAATCGGTACAGAGAATATCGACGATATTATCTATGACCTTCAGGAAGCATTTGATTCACTTGATGACTGATTTTAATTTGTTGAATTTTGAAAGAGACTTGATTTTTGTGAGCAAAGTATATACAAGTGTAACAGAACTTATCGGCAGAACACCGCTTATCGAACTCGTTAATATAGAAAAGAAATATGACCTCAAGGCAAAGGTTGTTGCAAAGCTTGAACTCTTTAACCCTGCCGGCAGTGTTAAGGACAGAGTGGCAAAGAGCTATGGTTGAGGACGCTGAAAAAAAGAGCGGTAAGCTCAAAAAGGGTTCAACAATCATTGAACCGACATCAGGTAACACAGGCATCGGTCTTGCATCTGTAGCTACTGCAAAGGGTTACAAGACAATCCTCACAATGCCCGAAACAATGAGCGTTGAGAGAAGAAACCTCCTCAAGGCATACGGTGCTGAAATCGTTCTTACTGACGGTACAAAGGGTATGAGCGGTGCAATTGCAAAGGCTAAAGAGCTTGAAAAGAAATTGACGGCGGCATTATCCTCGCAAGTCAGTTTGAGAATCCTGCTAACCCTAAGGCTCATTTTGATACAACGGGTCCGGAAATCTGGGAGGATACGGACGGCAATGTTGATTTCTTCGTTGCAGGTGTCGGCACAGGCGGTACACTCAGCGGCGTTGGTAACTTCCTCAAGTCAAAGAAGGCTGATGTAAAGGTTGTTGCAGTTGAGCCGCAGACTTCTCCCGTACTTTCGGAGGCCACGGCGGTCCTCATAAGATTCAGGGTATCGGCGCAGGCTTTGTTCCCGATACTCTCGATACAAAGGTATATGACGAAATTCTTCCGATTGCTAACGAAGCCGCTTTCTCAAATGCAAATGATATTGCTAAGACAGAAGGTATTCTCGTAGGTATCTCTTCAGGCGCCGCTCTTGCAGCCGCAATTGAGCTTGCCAAGCGTGAAGAAAATGCAGGTAAGACAATCGTTGCATTGTTCCCCGACACAGGTGAGCGTTACCTTTCAACAGGCGTATTTAACAGCTAATAAGTAATTGGATTACTTCCCGATATTGACAAAGGACAGCCACGCAGACTGTCCTTTGTCTTTTTTTATTGCAACCGTTAATTCGATATGGTACAATTATTTTGTAGGTGAGTTTATGAAAGTTAAAATTTGCGGAATTACATCCGCCGAAGACATTAAGATAGTAAATGCCTGCGAACCCGATTTTGCGGGCTTTGTAATGTTCTTTCCAAAGAGTAAGCGGAATCTTTCTCCCGAAACTGCCAAGAGCCTGATTGAAATGCTTGATAAAAATGTTTTGTCGGTTGCTGTAACTGTTTCTCCGACTCTTGAACAGGTGAAAACTGCATATGATTGCGGTTTTGATTACATTCAAATTCACGGTGAGGTTGGAGGAGATGTGCTTTCAAATCCATATTTAAAGGTAATTCGTGCCTTTAATGTGAGTGACCTTGAAAAGTTTGATGAATACAGAATGAATCAGAACATTGTAGGCTATGTTTTTGACGCACACGAACCCGGCAGCGGAAAAACCTTTGACTGGACAATGCTTGAAAATCTGCCTCGTGATGATAAATTGTTTATGCTTGCAGGCGGTCTGAATCCCGAAACCGTTGTAAAAAGCCGTAAAAGCCGTTAAGCCTGACGGAGTTGATGTAAGTTCGGGTGTTGAAAATTCAAACTACAACGGTAAAGATTTTGAAAAAGTGAAGAAATTTATTATATCGGCTCGAAGTGAAAATTAATAAAACAGTAAAAAATGTTGACAAACCGTGGTTTTATGTTATAATAAATCTGTTATGTTGTGTACATAACAATCCTTGCGGTGAAAACCGCCATAATGTCCAGAAGGAGGTGCAATATTAATGGCAGTAACAGCTAATTACGAAACAGTAATGATCATTTCAATGAAGAAGGGCGAAGAAGGTATCCAGGCCATCGTTGAAAAGTTCAAGGCTCTCATTGAGAAGCATGCCACTTTGAAGAATGTTGACGAATGGGGCAAGAGAAAGCTTGCTTACCTTATCAACAAAGAGAGCGAAGGCTATTATGTTCTTTTCGATTTTGAAAGTGAAGCTGAGTTCCCTGCAGAGCTCGACCGTATCTACAAGATCACAGAAGGCGTAATGCGTTCAATGATAATCAAGAAGGAAGTCGAATAATCAATTTGTAGGGGTTAACCCGAACACGAAAGGAAAAGTATGTTAAACAGAGTAATCTTAATGGGCAGAATTACAGCTGACCCTGAATTAAAAACAACAAACACAGGCGTAAGCGTTACAAGCTTCAGCATTGCAGTTGATCGCAACTATGTAAAAAGCAGGGCGAGGAGCGTAAAGCCGACTTCTTTAATATTGTATGTTGGAGAAGTACAGCGGAATTTGTATGCCGTTACTTTGGAAAGGGTTCTCTCATTGCTGTTGAAGGACAGCTCCAGAGCCGTCAGTTCCAGGCTAAGGACGGTTCAAACCGTTACGTTGTTGAGGTTGTAGCAGACAATGTTTCGTTCACAGGCGAACGCCGTGACAACAATGCAGGCGGCTACAATCAGTCCTATGGCGGCAATCAGTCATACGGTGCTCCGTCTTACGGCGGAAGCCAGGCTTATCATCAGGAACCTGCTCAGCAGGCACCTGCGTCTTATCAGAGCGGTTCAAACTCTGATTTTCAGGATATGCCGTTGGACGATGATTTACCATTTTAACTTCAACTTAATTTAAATAATTCTCATTGAAAGGAGAACTTCATCATGGCAGACAGACCAATGAACCGTGGCAGAAAAAGCTCGCAAGAAGGTTTGCGGCTTCTGTGTTGACAAGGTTGAGAATATCGATTACAAGGATATCGCTCGTCTTCGTCGTTATATGTCAGAAAGAGGAAAGATTCTTCCTCGCCGTGTAACAGGTACTTGCGCAAGACATCAGCGTGAGCTTACAGTTGCTATCAAGCGTGCTCGTCACCTTGCTTTGCTTCCTTACACAGCTGACTAATTTAATAACAGCTTTTTACACCGTACATTTTGTACGGTGTTTTTTATGTTATTGAAGCACATTTTCTAATGACAGCATGTTGACAATAACCGAAAATAAGCATATACTATGCTTGAAAGGAGATGTTTTTATGGCAACAACCAATCTTAATATCAGAACAGATAAAGAAGTAAAAGATAAGGCAGAAGAAATTTTCAGCGAACTCGGTCTTAACATGACAACTGCAGTAAACATTTTTTTAAGAACTGCCATTCGCGAACACGGCATTCCTTTTGAGTTGAAACTTGATATACCAAATGATATCACAGCTGCCGCTATAGAAGAAGGCAGAAAAATTATGTCTGATCCAAACACTCCGAGATATTCAAGCATGGATGCACTTAGAGAGGCTTTGGAAGTATGAAATACGATGTTCAGTTTACCTCTCAATTCAAGAAAGATTTAAAACTTGCGAAAAAAACAACATAATAATCTCGATAAACTTTTTAGCGTAATCAATACATTGGCAAACGGTGAAACTCTAAATGCCAAATATAAAGACCATGACCTTATGGGAAATTATAAAGGAACTCGTGAGTGTCATATTGAGCCTGATTGGTTGCTTGTTTATGAGATTAAAGATGATGTGCTTGTTTTAATGCTCTACAGACTCGGAACTCATTCGGAATTATTTTAATATTATCCTATAAAAGCAGGGTGCGTAATGCATTCTGCTTTTTTTCTGTAATTTACCTATTGACAAATACCCTTATGGGGTATACAATCATAACTGTAAGATACCTATAGGGGGTATCTTAAAAGGGCTTTGAATAATATATCCCATTTTGAAATTATGAGGTTGATATTATGGAGAATAATAAGTGTGAACATTGTGCAAAACACAAGCACCGTACCGAAAAAAGAATACAAGTCGCTTGTAAACCGACTTAATCGTATTGAAGGTCAGATACGTGGGATAAAGGGTATGCTTGAAAAAGACGCCTACTGTCCCGATATTCTGGTACAGGTTGCCGCCGCCAATGCGGCACTCAACGCTTTTAACAAAGAGTTGCTTGCTGATCATATCCGCACCTGTGTTGCAGATGACATAAGGGCAGGTAACGATGAAACAATTGACGAGCTTGTCGGTGTTTTGCAAAAAGCTTATGAAGTAGGAGAAACTATGACTCAATACAATGTAACGGGTATGAGCTGTGCCGCCTGTGTTGCCCGTGTTGAAAAGGCGGTATCAAAGATTGACGGAGTAAATTCCTGTTCCGTCAGTCTGCTTACAAATTCAATGAATGTTGACGGTTCAGCTGATTCGTCTGCAATTATAAAAAGCCGTGCAGAATGCCGGCTATGGTGCGTCTTTGAAAGGCAAAGAGAAAAATCGCCCGATCCAGAGGATTCTCTCAAAGATACCGAAACACCCAAAATCAGAAAAAGACTTATCGCATCGCTCATTGTCCTTGCAGTGTTGATGTATTTTTCAATGGGACATATGATGTGGGGATGGCCTTTGCCGTCATTTTTTGACAACAACCATATTGCAATGGGACTTGTTCAGCTGATTTTGTCAGGCATAGTGATGGTGATTAATCAGAAATTTTTTGTCAGCGGATTCAAGGGGATTATCCGCCTTGCTCCCAATATGGACACGCTTGTTGCACTTGGTTCGGGCACAGCCTTTGTTTACAGCACAATTGCGTTGTTTATGATGACCGATGCACAGGTGAGAGGTGACTCGGCGGCGGTTATGTCGTATATGCACGAGTTCTATTTTGAATCAGCCGCAATGATTTTGGCACTCATCACAGTCGGTAAAATGCTTGAGGCTCACTCAAAGGGCAAAACTACCGACGCTCTCAAAGGCTTGATGAAACTTGCACCAAAGACTGCTACGGTTGTAGTTGACGGTGTTGAAAAGACTGTTCCGATAGAGCAGGTGAAAAAAGGCGATATACTCGCAGTTCGTCCGGGTGAGGGTATTCCTGTTGACGGAGTTGTTATTGACGGAGAAAGTGCCGTCAATGAATCCGCTCTGACGGGTGAAAGCGTTCCTGTTGACAAGATTGTCGGCGATACGGTTTCAGCCGCAACAATCAATCAGTCGGGATATCTCCGCTGTGAGGCTACGAGAATCGGTGAGGACACAACGCTGTCACAGATTATTAAAATGGTCAGCGATGCGTCTGCCACCAAAGCGCCTATCGCAAAAATTGCCGACAGGGTATCGGGTGTGTTTGTTCCTGCGGTAATCACAATTGCCGTGATTACTGCAATCGTGTGGCTGTTGCTCGGTCAAAGTGTAGGATTTCGCTTGCAAGAGCCATTTCCGTTCTTGTAATCAGCTGTCCGTGTGCATTGGGACTTGCAACCCCTGTTGCGATTATGGTAGGCAACGGTGTCGGTGCAAAGAACGGAATACTCTATAAAACCGCAGTTTCACTTGAAACGGCAGGCAGAATTGACACGGTTGTTCTTGACAAAACAGGCACGGTTACTAAGGGTGAACCCGCCGTTACCGATATTGTTACAGTCGAAAATATTTCGGAAACCGAGCTTTTGAAAACAGCCGTTGCTCTTGAAAAATCAAGCGAACATCCGCTTGCAAAGGCAATTGTCGTTTATGCAAATGACAGGCATATTATCGGCGATGCAGTGACTGAGTTCAATGCCGTAACGGGTAATGGACTTACCGCAAAAATCGGCTCTGAAAGCGTTTACGGTGGCAATTACAGATATATTTCACAGTTTGCTGAAATTTCATCAGACGAAAAAAAAGCAAAGGCTGAACAGCTTGCAGAAGAGGGCAAAACTCCGCTGTATTTCTGTAAAGGAAATAAGCTTCTCGGTATTATTGCTGTTGCAGACATAATAAAAAGAGGACGGCAAACAGGCTGTTAATGAACTCAAAAATATGGGTGTGCGTGTTGTAATGCTTACGGGCGATAACGAAAAAACCGCAAAAGCCGTTGCAAAAAACGCAGACATTGATGAAGTTGTTGCAGGAGTTCTTCCTGACGGTAAGGAAAAGAATGTAAAAGAGCTGAAAAAATACGGCAAGGTTGCAATGGTCGGTGACGGCATTAACGATGCGCCTGCCCTCACAAGTGCAGACTTGGGTATTGCAATCGGAGCGGGAACGGATGTTGCAATTGATGCGGCAGATGTTGTACTCGTAAAGAGCCGCCTTGCAGATGTTCCTGCAACAATCAGACTCGGCAGAGCAACACTCCGTAACATTCACGAAAATCTTTTCTGGGCATTTATATATAATGTAATCGGTATTCCGCTTGCCATGGGTGCATTTATCAATCTTTTCGGCTGGCAGTTAAACCCGATGTTTGGTGCGGCGGCGATGAGCCTTTCGAGCTTTTGCGTTGTAACAAATGCATTAAGGCTTAATTTTGTTAAGGTTCACAGCTCAAAGCATGACAGAAAAATAAAACATAAAAATAAAAAGGAGAATAAAACCATGGAAAAAACAATGAAAATCGAAGGTATGATGTGTCCGCATTGCGAGGCAACAGTAAAGAAAACTCTTGAGGCAATTGACGGTGTTGAATCGGCAGAAGTAAGCCACGAAAAAGGCTCAGCCGTTCTTACAATGTCAAAAAATGTTGAAGATTCCGTTCTTAAAAAAAAGCAGTAGAGGACGCAGGATACAAAGTAAATTGAAAAATTAAAATGTAAAATTGAAAATTAAGGTCGGGAAGAGAGTGTGTAAAATGAAATGCTCTGTTTCCCGACCTTTGTTTTATTGTATGTAAAATTGTGCAAAATAATGACAGCGTAATTATAATTGCTTGACTTTGTGATTTGTATGTGATATTATACATATACAGATATAAAGGAGTTGATTTTATGGCAACAACAAATCTGAATGTCAGAGTTGATGAAAATCTTAAAAAACAGCTGACACATTGCTTAACGAACTTGGTTTGAATATGTCAACAGCAATCAATATCTATCTCAAACAAATTGTCAGGGAGAACGGCATACCGTTTGAAATCAAACTCGATAAGCCAAATGCAGAAACCTTGCAGGCTGTGCAGGATGTCAGAGAGGGCAAAAATCTTCCGGATTCCCTTTAATTCTTTAAGCGAGCTTATGGAGGACTTGAATGCTGACGATTAAGTATCATACCATGTTTAAAAAGGATTTTAAAAGGATAAAAAAGCGTGGTTATGATATTTCAAGGCTTGAAAAGATAGTTGAATTGCTTGCGAATGAAGTACCGTTGCCCGAGCAATTCAAAGATCACAATCTTTCGGGTAATTATAACGGCTTTCGAGAATGTCACATTGCACCCGATTGGTTGCTCATTTATCAAGTCAACAACAACGAACTCGTTCTTGTTTTGTCAAGAACAGGTTCACACAGCGATTTATTCTGAACTTAATATTTTAAATTAAGGCACTTTGCAGAAATGCAGAGTGCTTTTTCTGTATAATAAAATTTCAAAGTTTTGTAATCATTTGTATGGGAACATCCACCATACACTTTTCATGTAACGGTAAAAAGTTTGTGATAAGACTGGTTTTTATAAATGCAACAAAGATGTTGTTCTACATAAGAAAAAAACGGAGTAACCAAAACCGATTACCCCGTAAATTCAATGTTAAATTACATTTTGTTTGCAAGGGCTCTTTCAAGCCAGATGTCTGCAATATCCATAGCAAGGAACAATCCCTTTTTCTCGCTTGACTTAATAAGCTGTTTTCTCGGTGAAAGATAAGGGTCTGTAGCCATTAGCTGAACTGTTACCTTATCGGCAATCTCAGTTCCGTTGACATCCTTTTTGCTTTTGATTTGCATTCTTATAACATACGGTTCTTCCATACTGCCGTAGTAAATCTCGTCATTGCAACGAACGAGCGGTCTGCCCTTGTAAGTCGAAAATTTCTTTTTCGGTCTTTTGGTATCTGCCACAAGGCATCATCCTTTCTTAAACATTAAGATACGATTTTACCAGTGCTTCAAGTAGGTCGTCACGGTCGATCTTGCTGATGATGTTGCGAGCGTTATTATATGTTGTAATATAGGTCGGATCCTCGCTTAAAATATATCCCACAATCTGATTAATAGGGTTATATCCTTTTTGGCGGAGGGCATCATAAACGATTGTAAGCCCTGCTTTTATCTGGTCATCTTTTTTCCTCACCAAGAGAAAAAATCATTGTTTTATCCAACATACTGAAACACCTCCTATTCTGCTACTATACCATATTTCAAAGTAAATTTCAAGCACTTTTTAATAAATATGCCTAATTTATGTTATTTCAATGTCAAAAACATTGCTTTGTGTGATAAAACAGCAGTAATATTTTTTAATTTTATCTTATGCTTGTCAGATTATGTCACAAAAAAAAGGGGACGGAAAAACCGCCCCCATAATTTTTAGCCTCTGAGCTTTACTCCGTTTTCAGAAAGATTTGAAATTATCTTGTCCATAATCTTCTGAACCTCGGCTGATGAAAGTGTTCTTTCATTTGATGAGAACTCAAAGCGGATTGTTACGCTGTGAACTGTATCTGTGTCATATGTGTCAACAATCTTTGTGCTTTTGAGAATCTCTCCGCCTTCGTTTTTCCAGCACTCTGCAAGGTGTGAGAAGAACATTCCCTGAGGAACTTCAACGCTGATGTCGTAGTCCATCGGCGGGAACTTTGACGGTTCGTCATAAACAATCGGAGCGGCCTCTGTGTTTGCATAAGCGTTCACATCAGTTTCTGCAAATACGATTGCGGCTTTTTGTCAATCTTCTTGTTTACCGTCGGATGAACAATGCCGATTGTACCGATATTTCTGCCGTCAAGGCATACCGAATAGAGGTTTACGGGGTGTTCGTAGCTGTGAGTCGGTTCAGCCTTTTCAAATGTGAGAGCCTTGTGCTTGATTTCATCTGTTACAACTGCGAGAATGTCACGGAGTTCAAAATAGATGTCCTTAACATTTCTTGTCTTGCTGTAAAGTGTGATTGCAAGCTTTTTGTTTTCAATGCAAAGACCGTTTTCATCAAGACCGTTTACAACTCTGCCGATTTCAAAAATACCAAAATCGTTTGAGAATGAAAGGTTTGATTTAATCTGACAAAGCTGTGTGGGAACAATTGAATTTCTTAATGTTTCAATATTCGGGTTAGTTGCGTTTGCAAGCTTAACATTATCCTCAACAGGAATGTCAATTGCCTTGAGTTCATCGTTGTATGCCCATACATATGAGTGAAGCTCGTGGAGATTGTATCTCTTAACAAGCATATCCTTGATTTTGTTTTCCGTAGTTTTAACAACGCTTGCTCTTACGGGGTAGAGGGGAGAGCGTGTTGTGTGAATTTCAAAGTTGTCATAGCCGTAAATACGGGTGATTTCTTCAATGATGTCAGCCTTGATTGTAACATCCTTTGTTGCTCTCCAGCTTGGAACCGTTACGCTGAAGTTATCGTTGTTGAGCTCAACCTTAAAGCCGAGGCTTTCGAGTGTTGCAACAATTCTGTCGTTGCTGATTTCGATGCCTGTGTAGCGGTCAACAAAGTTTTTGTCAAAGTCAAGAACAACTGTGTCATACCTGAATGCGTACTCGTCTGTGAGCGAAGAAACAACCTTGATGTCGCTGTCATACTTTTTGAGAAGATATACAAATCTTGCAATTGCAGTAACAGTCATTTCAGGATCAAGACATTTTTCATATCTCATTGATGCGTCTGTTCTGTGAGCAAGTCTTACTGTTGACTTTCTTACGGAAACTGCGTTGAATGTTGCGGATTCAAGTGTGAGAGTAGTTGTATCGTCAACAATTTCCGAATCAAGACCGCCCATGATACCGGCAATTGCTACAGGAGTGTTGCCGTTGCAAATCATAAGTGTGTTTTCATCAATGTTTCTTTCAACACCGTCAAGTGTTTTGAAAGTGAAGGGTTTGTCAAAACGCTTGATTCTGATTTTTTCAACCTTTCTTGAATCAAAAGCGTGCATCGGCTGTCCCATTTCAAGCATAAGGTAGTTTGTAAGGTCGGCAAGATAGTTTATTGCTCTCATACCGCAGTAGAAAAGACGGATTCTCATATTTACGGGGCTTACATTGCGGTTGATGTTCTCAATCTGTAAGCAGCTGTATCTCTGACAGAGAGTGTCCTCAATCTTCATATCAATCTTTTTAAGACCGTCATACGCCTTTAAATCGTCAAGGTCAAAAGGTTTAAGCTCTCTGCCTGCAAGTGCGGCAAATTCTCTTGCAATTCCATAGTGTCCCCAAAGGTCGGGACGGTTTGTAAGCGACTTGTTATCAACCTCAAAAACAATATCGTCAATTTCGTAAATATCCTTAAGGTCTGTGCCGTTTTTAACATCATCTGTAATTTCCATGATGCCGGAGTTGTCATCGCTGATACCGATTTCAGCCTCACTGCAGCACATACCGTTTGATGTAAAGCCGGCAAGAGCTCTTGGTGTAATCGTGATTTCGCCGATTTTAGCGCCAACCTTTGCAAAAGCGGTTTTAAGACCGACTCTTACATTCGGAGCACCGCAGACAACATCAATAAGTTCATCTTCGCCTGCATCAATTTTGAGGAGATGAAGTTTCTTTGAATCGGGATGATTTTCAACCGACTTAATTTCACCTACAACAATACCGCTGATTTCACTGCCCTTGCGGAGAATATCGTTTTCAACCTCGGCTGTGGAAAGAGAAAATTTGCGGATAAGTTCAATTTTATCAAGACCGCTCAAATCAACAAAGTCCTGAATCCAGTTCATAGATAAAAACATTTTGTATCTCCTCTCTTATTCGTCATCAGTAAACTGTGAAAGTGCTTTAAGACTGCCGCTGTTAAGGTCACGGATATCCTTGATTCCGTACTTCATCATTGCAAGTCTTGTAAGACCGAGACCAAACGCAAAGCCTGTGTATTTTTTCGGGATCAATTCCGCCCTCACGCAGAACATTGGGATGAATCATACCGCAGGGGCATAGCTCAAGCCAACCGCTGTGCTTACATGACGGACAACCCTCGCCGCCGCAGATAAGACAGCTGATGTCGAGTTCAAAACCCGGTTCAACGAATGGGAAAAAGCCGGGGCGAAGTCTAACCTTGATATCCTTTTGAATACCTCGGAAAGCATTGTTTTCATAAAGTAGATAAGGTTTGAAATTGAAATGTCCTTGTCAACCATAACGCCTTCCATCTGGAAAAATGTGTTTTCGTGACAAGCGTCCGTAGCCTCATTTCTGAAGCATCTGCCGGGGAAGATGGCTTTTATAGGTGTGCCGTTTTCAATAAGTCCCTTGCCGTACTTTTTAAGAATTGCGTTCTGTGCGGCTGATGTGTGACTTTAAAAAGCTGACCGTTGTCAAGGTAGTAAGTGTCCTGCATATCTCTTGCGGGGTGGTGCTTAGGAATGTTAAGAGCCTCAAAGCATTCGTAGTCGGTTACGATTTCGGAGTAGTCCTCAATGTTAAATCCCATTGATGAGAAAATCTTTTCGCATTCTCTCTGAACAAGGGTGATTGGGTGATAAGAACCCCTTGCAAGTGCAACAGGCGATGTAATGTCAAACTGCGGCATCAAGGCGATTTCACGCTGAATTTCCTTTTCTTTAAGTTCCGCAAGTCTTTCTTCAATAAGCTGTGCGGCCTGTGCCTTGAGCTTGTTTACCTCAGCACCGAAAGTTTTTTTTCCTCGTTGGGAAGGTCTTTCATACCCTTTAAAAGAGCCGTGATGCTGCCCTTTTTTGCCAAGATAAGAAACTCTGATTTTATCAAGGTCGGTCAAATCTTGTGTTTCGCCGAGTCTTGACTTGATTTCGTCTTTAAACTTAATAATTTCTCGTTCATAAATTACCTCCGTAAAAATAATAAAGCCCTGCGTAAAATCAATTACGCAGGGACGAAATAATCCGTGGTACCACCCTGATTTTTGCATCAAAGCAAACACTCCCGAAAGCAGACACTTTCACAACCTGTAACGGAGTCAGCCGTTGAGATCTACTGAAAACTTCAACCTCACCACTCGGAAGGGAACTTCACACCTGCAACACCGTTGTATGCTTTCAGCCTCGGCACACATTCTCTTTGACGGTATCACGCAAACGCTACTTTCTTCGTCGTCATGTTATCTTTTTTCTATGATAACACCAAAACATTTTTTTTGCAATAGTTTTTGTATCTTTTGTTGAAAAAAAACAACAGCCTGTGATATCATATGAAATATCAATCATAAAGGAGAAAATACATTGAATAATTTTAACGAACAGGTTGTAAGACGGGTTAACAAACCTAAAAATCTGATTATAAAAATTGTTTCGGTGCTTTTGCTTATTTTAGTGCCGACAACATTGTTTTTACTTGCTTTTGCAACAATTGCATATCTTATCTATGTGGCTTTTTCGTGTTTGTAGGCGGAATTTATGTTGTTTGGTATGTGTTCAGTATTCAGAAGGTCGATTTTGAATATTCGGTTTCGGGCAATGAGCTTGAAATTGCAAAGGTTGTTGCATTGCGCAAAAGAAAAACCATGTGCAAGGTTCAGATTAACGAGATTGAAAGACTTGAAAAAGACGATACAGAAATCAAGAAGATGAGATTTCTCAAAACTTTCATCGCCGCAAGAGATATTGACTCCAAGGACGAAAACTATTTTGCCGTTTTCAACAGTCCTGCATACGGCAGATGCCTTCTCGTTTTTACTCCGAACGAGGATATTCTCAACGGTATGAAACCGCACCTCAACAAGAATATTGTGGTTCAGTTATTCTATAAAAAGAAAAATGAGTTGATTGTATGACAGTAACAGATGTAAATGTTGTAAAAAGTGCAATTTTTGAACGCCCCGATGATGCAAATAAGGGAACTCTGGGTTCATTGCTCTGCGTTTGCGGAAGCTACGGAATGGCAGGTGCGGCGGTTATGTCGGCAAAGGGTGCGTTAAGAACGGGCATAGGTCTTGCAAAATGTGCCTTGCCGAGAAGTATTTACCCGATTGTTGCCCAAACGATTCTTGAGAGCGTTTACTATCCTCTCAGCGAAAATGCAGACGGCAGAATCTCAAAGGTAAATGTTCCGTTTTTAGTCAGCGAATCGAGCAAATCCTCTGCAACTCTTGTCGGTTGCGGACTCGGTGTGTGCGACGATACGTTAAAATTGTATTTTCTTTAATAGAAAATTCCACAACACCGCTTGTGCTTGACGCAGACGCACTCAATTGTGTTGCAAAACAGCCTGAAATTCTTTTAAGGAAAAAAAGCACCGATTATAATTACTCCTCACCCGGGCGAAATGTCAAGACTTACAGGTCTTGCAACTCCGCTTGTAAATGCGGAAAGGGAGAGAGTTGCCCTCGATTTTACACAAAAAAAGTACGGTGTTGTAACCGTTCTCAAAGGAGCGGGAACGGTAATTGCCTCTCCAAACGGCAAGGTGCTTGTGAACCCGACAGGCAATTCGGGAATGGCAACAGGCGGCAGCGGTGATGTGCTTGCGGGAATGACCGCATCAATCCTTGCACAGGGCGCAAGTGCGTTTTCATCAGCCGCAGCGGCAGTATATCTCCACGGTCTTGCAGGCGACATTGCCGCCGAAAAATACGGCAAAATCTCAATGCTCCCCACAGACCTGATAAATTGCATCCCACTTGCCTATAAGCGTTGCGGATTTTGATTTAAAATACAAGTAAGAAACAGGAATCTTTTTGCGATAAAAAGTTGTCAAAATGATGACGATTTTGTAGGGGCGGATATTATCCGCCCGCAAGTAACAGCATATAATTTATATTAAGTCAGATTATATAAATGTCACAAAATTACTTTTATGCAGTAGTGTCAGGTAATGTTTTGCATATAACTCTGTTTATGGAGGCGAATAAAAATGATGCCAACAAGAGCGGAAGCTGAAAAAATATTAGAAGAAGCTGAACAATGTAATTCGGGCCTTGGGTAAATCACAGTCGCATTACAGCAAAATGCGCTGAAAAGATTGCGGAATTATGTGAAGATTTGGATTCGGAAAAGGCATACATATTAGGGTTACTCCATGATATTGGCAGAAAGTTTGGTGTTAGGCATTTAGGTCATGTTTCTGACGGATATAAATATATGATGTCATTGGGATATGATGAGGTCGCAAAATTTGCCTGACACATTCGTTTAATAATTCAACCGTAAAGGAATACATTGGTAAATTCGATGTTTCTGATGAAGAACTTGAATTGATAGAAACTGCTCTTGCTAAAGTAAATATGGATGATTATGACAAATTAATTCAGTTATGCGATGCATTGGCAGGCAGTGACGGTGTGTTGAATATTGAAGATCGTATGAGAGATGTAAAACAAAGATATGGTTATTACCCACAAGAAAAAATGGAATTCAAACATAAGATTAAAAAATTATTTTGAGAAAAAAACAGGAAATAATATATACAAAACAGTTAATCAATCGTAAGTTGGATTGTTCTTTATAAGAATAAAAAAGCGTTGTGGATTTTGATTTAAAATACAAGTAAGAAACGGGAATCTTTTTGCGAAAAAAGTGGTGAAAATAATGACGATTTTGAAAGAAGTAATTATGAAGAAAATTTTATGTTTAGTTATGTGTGTATTTCTTGTTATCGGTTTGAGTGCCTGCGGAGGAGATAGCGGAGGAGATATAAGCAAAGTGAAGACTCACGATGTGAATTCTGAAATCTATTCCGCAGATGATATTAACTCTGCTGTTGATACTATTGAAAAAAGAGTTCGACGCCAATTGAACGGCTGTACCCTCACGGAAATTTATTATGCAGGAGATGATTACTGCACCGATTTTCAGGAATTTGCCGACAGGAATAATGCAGATGAAGTTATTGTGTTGTTATCTTCATTTGATGTTGATTCATCAGGCGGCGACGGATCATTAAATCCGAATTCCACATATAATAACTGGAACTGGATTTTAGTCAGAACAAAAGGCGGAAAATGGCAGCATATTGACCACGGATATTGAGATAAAAATGCATTAATCACTTATTTGTACAATGTATTAAAAATTCACAGGACATATAATGTATCGGGAGGTGTCTTATGGCACGGAAAATCTTGATTGCATTATGTGTCCTTTTTTGTTATGCCTGTTTTTGTCATTACGGGGTGTGATGAAGTGCAGGAAAATCTTTCTCCGAAATCCTCGTTTACTGCCGATTTCAGCTGTGAATACAGAAAAATGAACATTACGGGAAAGCTGTCGGCAAGCGGCAAAAAAAAGCTCATCAACATTTCGCTTGATTCTCCGAACACGGTCAGTTACAATTTTTTTACACAACAAAACTTGATTTTAAAACAAAACAGTGTTATAATCACCGTGAAAAAAGAAATTTAAGGAGGCGAACAGTATGGACAGTTGTGATAGTCGAAGTCGAAGTACACATAACGATGGATACAGACTTGGAAGCTATTTCAGGTGTCTGTAGGTGCGCCGTTTTTAAGCAGTAAATAATCATAAAAGCCTTTACCCATCGTTACAAACTATTCACAGCTTATTTTTGTGACAGTTAATGTTACGATGGGCTTTTTACGCCCTTTTTTAGTGAAAAGGAGGCTAAATGATGAAAAAAAAAAGTATTAAAAGAACCAATTTATGCAGAAAGAATTGTAAATGCAGTCAAGCTGTCTTGTTCAATGGAAGAAATGCGCAATAAGCTGAAGGATTACCATGACAATGACATTGCGCAAAGTTTTGAATTTTTAAACAGAGCCGAAAGAAATCTTTTGTACAGCGCACTTGATGCGAAATGGCTTGCTGAAATTATTTCTTACATTGATAACCCGTCACAGTATATCGAAGAAATTGAAATTGATAAATTGGCTGAAATTGTGAACGAAATGGACGCCGATGATGCGGTTGACCTTTGGCGTGATATTGATGAAAGTGTAAAAATAAAGCTTCGTCCGATGATTGATGATGAAACCAAAACGGACATCAGGCTAATCTATTCTTATGACGATGACGAAATCGGAAGTTTGATTACAACAAACTATATATGTATCAGGGAAAATCTTACAATTCGTGAAGCAATGCACGAGCTTGTAAGACAGGCGGGCGAAAATGATAATATTTCAACAATATATGTGGTTAATGACAAGGGGTGTTTTTGCGGTGCAATTGATTTGAAGGATTTGATTGTCGCAAGAGAAAATGTTGAACTGAAAACCCTCATAAGCTACGCATATCCCTACTTGTACGATAACGAGAAAATTTCCGACAGCGTTGTTAAAATAAAAGATTATGCCGAGGATTCGCTTCCGGTTCTTAACAGGAAAAAGAAAATGGTCGGTATTATCACCGCACAGGATGTCATTGAAACGGTTGATGACGAAATGGGCGACGATTACGCAAAGCTTGCCGGCTTGTCCTCGGAGGAAGACCTTAATGAAACTACAAAGGAAAGTATGAAAAAGCGTCTTCCGTGGCTGATTATTCTTCTGTTTCTTGGAATGGGCGTTTCGGCAGTAGTAGGTGCTTTTGAAGGCGTTGTGGCTGTTTTGCCTGTTGTAATTTGCTTTCAGTCTTTAATTCTCGATATGGCCGGAAATGTCGGCACGCAGTCGCTTGCCGTTACAATCAGAGTGTTAATGGATGAAAAATTAAACGGTAAAGACAAGCTTAAACTGACGCTTAAAGAGATGAAAATAGGTTTCTGTAACGGCGGACTGCTCGGTGTGTTCGCACTTGTCTGTCTGGGAGTTTATATAGTTCTGTTTAAAGGCTATGCAATCGGAACGGCATTTTTAATTTCGGGATGCGTCGGTGTTGCATTGCTTGTTTCAATCATTATTTCGAGCCTTGTCGGAACTTTAGTTCCTATATTTTTCAAGAAAATTAAAGTTGACCCTGCCGTTGCTTCGGGTCCTCTTATCACTACGGTGAACGATTTGGTTGCTGTTGTAACCTATTACGGACTTGCATGGCTGTTTTTAATTCAGATTATGCACATAGTTTAAGGAGGGCAATATGAAAATATTAGTGATTAATTGCAGCCCTGTGAGAAATGGAGCTACAGCAGAAATTGTAAATACAGTTAAGCAGTGCGTTGAAAACAGGAATACAGTAAAGACTGTATGTATAGATGATTATGAAATAAAGATGTGCAGAGGTTGCCGTAAATGCCACAAAACTGCTGAATGTTTTCAAAAAGATGATGTTACAAAATTGATGGAAACATATGATTGGGCAGACAAAATTGTTTCGGTTTCACCGTCTTATTGGGCTGATATTCCGGGTCAGTTCAAGGTGTTTATAGATAGGTGTACCCCTTGGTGCAATACGCATGAGCCACACGCAAAATTATTAAGTGGTAAAAAGGGATACACAATTGCGTTAAGAACCGGTCCGAGTATGCCTGAGTGCGAAAGAATTATTAGCAGTATAGAACATTTTTACGGACATTTGGAAATTGAGCCTTGCGGAAAATTAGGATTGTGCGGAGTTGAATATAAAGAAGATTTAGAAAACAGATTGGAAGAAATAAAAGACTTCTGCAATTTAATTAAAGAACAGTAAATATTTCAATTATAAATTTCAAATCACACACTTATTTGTACAATGTATTAAAAATTTCACGGGACATATAATGTATCGGGAGGTGTCTTATGACACGGAAAATCTTGATTGCATTGTGTGTCCTTTTTTGTTATGCCTGTTTTTGTCATTACGGGGTGTGATGAAGTGCAGGAAAATCTTTCTCCGAAATCCTCGTTTATTGCCGATTTCAGATGTGAATACAGAAAAATGAACATCACTGGAAAGCTGTCGGCAAGCGGCAAAAAAGCTCATCAACATTTCGTTTGATTCTCCGAACACGGTCAGCGGTTTGTCGGTTACATATAAGGGTTCTGATCTTGAAATTTCAAGGGAGAATATGATTTGCTCCGCCGATGAAGCGTACATTCCCGAAAGCAGTTTCCCGAATATTACAAAAGAAATTTTATACGGAATTGCAGACGGAAGGGCGGTTTTTGAGGGGAAGTGCGAAGATGTGTGTACATACAGACTTGATTCAGCGTTCGGCAAAGCCGTTGTCAGCACAAATTCAAAGGGCTGTATAAGCAAAATCAGCGTTGACGGCGAAGATTACGAAATGGTGCTTTCCAATGTGAAAGATGCAAACGGCTGAACCGATTCACAAATTTTACGCTCAAAAATATTATGTAATAGCTGTATAAAAGCTTTTGGAAAGGCAAAAATACAAGTAAACAATTATTTGGAGCGTGAAAGCCTTGAATATACGAAGAGGAGATATCTATTATGCCGACCTGAGTCCCGTTGTAGGTTCTGAGCAGGGTGGAATCAGACCTGTGCTTATTGTTCAGAATAATGTCGGCAACCGATTTAGTCCGACTGTAATCGCCGCCGCAATTACAAGTCAGCAGTCAAAGGCGAATTTGCCTACCCACATTCCATTGCACGCTGACAGCTCGGGACTCGCCAAAGACAGCGTTGTTCTGCTTGAACAGGTACGAACAATCGACAAAAAACGGCTCAAAGAAAAAATGGGTTCTGTTGATGAAAATTCTATGAACGAAATAAATAACGCAATATCAATCTCGTTCGGTCTTAACGCATAATTCCGCATTACATACGGATAATGCTATAAAAAAAATAAACAGACAACAAAACGGTCGGTTCAGCTTGAGAAAATCCAAGCCAACCGACCGTTGTTTGTTGTGTTACTTTTTACTTTCATACTACATTATAAGCGTATATGTAGCACGAAAAGTAAACTTATTATTCTTAAAAGCAGTTAAAAATCATCTTTTTCCTGCATAGACATTTTTTATGTTTCTTTCGGAATATTGAATTAGGTTGAATAGTGACGGGGCATCTTTTTTCAAAACATACCGAAATGACATCGGGAGAGAGGGTGAGGGTAAGCTTATCATTTTCAATAAGTTCGTTAATGATTTCAAGGTCAAGAATCATTGATGCGTCCGTGAGATTTCTGTAGCGGTTCTTATCAAGCGAAAACATAGTTTGCGAGTTATTTTTTTCGGAATTATAAATTGTGCGGAAAATTACATATTCGGCACTCATAAGGTAGTTGCTGACTGCGTTTGTAAGGTGCTTGTTGCCGATTTTTGCAAGCAAATCGTAGATTACCGAGGTGGTGTTCATCAAAAGACTGCGGTTTATTTTATTGATCATACTGCCTTTTTCGGTATTGATGACAACCTCTTTTTCGGCAGCCTCAAAAGGATCGGCTGTGAAATTTCTCTGTACGGTTCTGCCGAGAAGATAATCGGTTGAAACACCGTAGTATTCGGCTGTTTTTACGAGAAAATCAAGACCGCATTCACGGATTCCCTTTTCATAATGTGACAAAAGTGCCTGCGAAATTCCCATATCGCCTGCAACCTGTTTTTGACTCAAACCTCTTTCTTTACGAAGAAATGTTATAATTCTCGGAAAATCTTTGTTCAAGACTTGACACCTCATTTTTAAAGATAGTATAATTAACTTGATTGTCAGAAAAAAGCAAAGCAGAATTTGCTCTAATAATATATAGTGCATAGTTAGTGCATTGAAAGCATTTATAGCAATATACTTTCTATACAGACAGTATAATACAAAATTTACTTTTTGTAAATAATCAAGTGCCGATTTGCTGAAAGTCGGTTTATGGGAGAAGTTATGAAATCATACATAATTCATTTTATAAGACACGGTTCGATTGATGATACACTTGCGGGAAAATATATCGGAACAACAGACGCTCCGCTTTCCGACAGGGGCAGAATGGATTTGAGAAAACTCGATTATGAGTACAAATATCCGGGTACGCAGGTTGTGTTCACAAGTCCGTTAAAGCGTTGTACCGAAACCGCAAAAATTCTTTATCCCGAACAAAATCCGCTTGTTATCGACAACCTTTCCGAATGTAATTTCGGTGAATGGGAGGGCAAAACTGCCGATGAGCTGAAAAACGATCCCGATTTTGAAAAGTGGCTCGCAGGTGATTCTTCCGTAAAACCTCCGAGGGGGGAGAGCAATGCCGATTTTACACGCAGAGTATGCAAAATGTTTGAAAGCATTGTTGAGGGACTTATGAAAACAGGCACAACCGAAAGTGTAATTGTCACTCACGGCGGTGTTATTATGACCTTGCTTGCAGTCTACGGACTTCCGCAGGCAAAACCGTTTGAATGGACAATGGACAACGGTTTCGGCTACTCACTCAGAGTTACTCCCGTACTTTGGCAGAGGGATAAAGTCTGCGAAGTATTCCAGACGATTCCGCTTCCGTCGGAGAATGACTGATTTTTTGAAACTTTGGCAGAATTGTAGCACAGTTTACAATCTTTTGCCGTATATTGTGGGATAATATCCATTGATAAACAATTGATTAAGGAGATATAAAAATGGCAGATTATAAAATTACTCTTTTTAAAGGGCGACGGTATCGGTCCTGAAATCGTAAATCAGGCTGTAAAGGTTCTTGATTGTGCCGCTGAAAAATTCGGTTTTGGCGTTACATATGACGAGGCACTTCTCGGCGGTTGTGCTATTGACGCAACAGGCGTTCCGCTCCCAGATGAAACAGTTGCAAAGTGTAAGGCGTCGGACAGCGTACTTCTCGGTGCTGTAGGCGGTCCAAAGTGGGATTCACAGCCGGGTAACAACCGTCCCGAGGCAGGACTTCTCGGTATCAGAGGCGCACTCGGACTTTTCGCAAATCTTCGTCCGTCGGTTATTTTCGGACCGCTCAAGAGTGCATCACCTATCAAGGATGAAATCATCGGCGGCAACCTCGATGTTATGATTGTTCGTGAGCTTACAGGCGGTATCTACTTCGGCGAAAGAGGCAGAAAAGAGGTAAACGGTCAGCCTGCGGCTTGGGATACGGAAATGTACACAATCGGTGAGGTTGAGAGAATTGCAAGGGTTGCTTTTGACCTTGCTATGAAGAGAAATAAAAAGCTCACAAGCGTTGATAAGGCAAATGTTCTTGAGTCTTCAAGACTTTGGAGAGAAACAGTTAAGAGAGTTGCCGAGGATTATCCCGAGGTTGAGCTTAACCATATGTATGTTGACAACTGCGCTATGCAGCTTGTAAGAAATCCCCGTCAGTTTGATGTTATTCTCACATCAAATATCTTCGGTGATATTCTTTCTGACGAGGCTTCAATGATTGCCGGTTCAATCGGTATGCTCGCATCTGCAAGCCTTTCGGGCAGTAAGCTTGGTCTTTATGAGCCTATCCACGGTTCTGCTCCTGACATTGCAGGTCAGAATATTGCAAATCCGCTTGCTACAATTCTTTCTGTTGCAATGATGCTCCGTTATTCACTTGATCAGAGCGAGGCGGCAGACGCAATTGAGGCAGCTGTTGCAAAGGTTCTTGAAACCTACCGTACGCCCGATATCTATGAAGAGGGTTTCACAAAGGTTGGCTGTGACGAAATGGGCGACCGTGTTTGTGAGGCACTTTAATTGGTGAACGGTATGCAGCTTTTCGATATGCACTCTCATATTCTTCCGGGTATAGATGACGGTGCAAAAACGATTGAGGACAGTCTGGAGCTGCTCTCCTGTCTTAAAAAGCAGGGAGTAACGAATGTTTGTCTTACACCTCATTTTTATACAAATGAAATCAGCCTTGAAGATTTTATTGCCGAGAGGGCGGAAAAGTTTGAAAAATTCAAGCCGCACATTCCGAACGGTATGAATATCGTTCTCGGAACAGAGGTTTATGTTACAAAGTATCTTTTCAACAATGAAAATATCAAAGGTATAAACTACGGAAATTCAAACTATATTCTCACTGAGTTTCCGTATAATGCAACATTTTCGGACAATTCGTATGAAATGCTCGACAGGCTTATGAGCGAACAGGGACTTATTCCCGTAATTCCTCATGTTGAGCGTTACAGCTTTCTTGTTGACAATCCTGATGTGATTGAAGATTTAAAACGGCTCGGTGTTGTTATTCAGACAAATATTTCAAATTACACAAAGAAAGCTCCGATGATGAAACGCCGCAGAATGTTAAAGCTTGTAAGTGCGGGACTTATCGACATTATCGGTACGGACGCACATTCACTCAATCATAATACACCTGAGCTTTATTCCGATGCAATCGAATGTATTGCCAAAAAATGCGGTCGGCAGGCGGTTGACAGATTGATGAAAAACAGCGAAAAAATCTTTAATGCCGCAATCGGCTGATATATTGCAAAAATAATAATCACACAAATAAAAACGATTGATTTCCTTTCGGATTTCAATCGTTTTTTTGTTCAACTAAAAAATGCCCGACTTTACGGAGTCGGGCAGATGTATGATTTTAAGTTAATCAGCCTTCACAGCCACAGCTGTCACATTCGGGAACATTGCCCACGATTGGCTCGGGATCAACGCCTCTTCTTTTGTAGTAGTCCGAAACGGTTGCCTTGATTGCCTGTTCTGCAAGAACAGAGCAGTGAACCTTGACAGGCGGAAGTCCGTCAAGAGCCTCCATAACCGCCTTGTTTGTGAGCTTGAGAGCGTCATTGATTGACTTGCCCTTGATAAGCTCTGTTGCCATACTGCTTGTTGCAATAGCCGCACCGCAACCGAATGTTTTAAATTTTACATCTGTGATGATATCGTTATCAACCTTAATGTACATTTTCATAATATCGCCGCATTTTGAGTTACCGACCTCGCCGATACCGTCTGCGTTTTCAATTTCGCCTACATTTCTCGGATTAGCGAAATTATCCATTACTTTTTCCGAATAAGCCATTTTAATCCTCCTGAATATATTGTTGCCGAATATCTATTCAATTCTATACGAATTTTAACGGGTTGTCAATCAACCCTGAGCTTCCTGCTTTTTTAATCTTTTCCCAAAGAGGTGACATACTTCTGAGGTACGAAACAATTTCGGGAACGATTTCAAGAATATAATCAATATCTTCCTCTGTATTGTCGTCAGAGAATGAAAGACGCATACTGCCGTGAGCAATTTCGTGGGGAAGACCGATTGCAAGAAGTACATGACTCGGATCAAGACTGCCCGATGTACAAGCAGAACCCGATGATGCCGAAACACCCTTGAGGTCAAGTCTTAAAAGAAGGCTTTCACCCTCAATACCCTCAAAGCACATATTGACATTGCCGGGGAGTCTGTGAACTCTGTCACCGTTGATTCTTGAACGCTCAATCTTTAAAAGACCGTCAATAAGTCTGTCACGCATCTTTTCAAGCTTTGCGTTTCTTTCGTCCATACCGTCAACTGCAAGCTGAAGTGCGGCATCAAGACCTACGATGCCTGCAACATTTTCGGTACCGGCACGCTTGTTTCTCTCCTGAGCACCGCCGCAGATGAGGTTTTCAATTCTTACGCCTTTTCTGATGTAGAGAAGACCGCAACCCTTCGGTCCGTGGAGCTTGTGTGCTGTCATTGAAAGAAGGTCAATGTTTTCTTTCTGAACATCAATCTTCACATAACCTGCCGCCTGAACTGCGTCTGTATGGAAAAAGAACACCGTGCTTTCTGCAATTGCACCGATTTCGGAAATCGGCTGAATTGTACCGATTTCGTTGTTTGCATACATAATCGAAACTATAGCCGTATCCTCACGAATTGCATTTTCAACATCCTCGGGATGAACAATACCGTTTTCGTAAACATCAAGATAAGTAACCTCAAAGCCTTCCTTTTTTCAAGAGCCTCACATGTGTGAAGAATAGCGTGATGCTCAAACTTTGAAGTAATGATGTGCTTTTTGCCCTTTGCCTTTAGAGCGTGACAAACACCCTTGAGTGCCCAGTTGTCGGATTCACTTCCGCCTGAGGTAAAGTAAATTTCATTCGGGTTAGCCGCACCGAGATTCTTTTGCGATGTTTTCTCTTGCAGTTTCTACGGCAGCCCTTGCCTTTGCACCGATTGTATAAATGCTTGACGGGTTTCCGTAAACCTCGGTGAGGTATGGCATCATTTTTCAAGCACCTTCGGCGAAAGTGCTGTAGTAGCCGAGTTGTCGGCGTAAACATATCTCATTTTATATCCACCTTTATATAAGTTTATTGTTATGCAAATTGTTTTGCGGCTGCAACGGCAAGTCGGTCGCAACGCTCGTTTTCGGGATGACCTGCGTGTCCTTTTACCCACACAATTTCAACCTCGTGAGTATCATACAGGGTAAGAAGCCTGTCCCAAAGTTCGGGGTTCAAAGCCTTTTCTTTTTTATTACGCATCCAGTTGTTTGCTTTCCACTTTTTAGCCCAACCGAGCTTTTAGTGCGTTGCAAACATACTGCGAGTCGCTGTAAAGCGTTACCTTGCACGGTTCTTTGAGCAGAGCAAGTGCATTGATAACAGCCGAAAGCTCCATACGGTTGTTGGTTGTGTTTGCCTCACCGCCTGAAATTTCCTTTTTCGTGACCGTTATATCTTAAAAACAGCACCCCAACCGCCGGGGCCGGGATTTCCGCTGCAAGCACCGTCTGTAAAAATTTCAACTTGTTTCAAAAAATAATTCTCCTTTAATTCAGAGTGTACTAATTATTCAAAATATTAAAATCCGCACTATAGATTATAATACGCTGAAACGACAATTGCAACCCATTATTTGATATAATTCTGATAACTTTGGTAGGTGTTTGAACAAATTTTGAAATTTATACATAATATTGCTATTAAAAAATCGCTTACGGGTTTTATTTTACGGAAATTTCAAATTTTTATGCATAAAATTGCCTTTGTTATGCGGATTGCAAGCCTTGGATTTTGTGTTTGTTATGAAAATTTCTTGACATTGCAGTAGGATATGCGGTAAAATAAAATGAAAAACTATGATAGGGTAGCTATGTGTTGCCATAATTACGGGAATAAAATTCGTATATTTTGCGGATATTATTATAAATACAGATGTTCACCGTTATCAGAACGGAGAATTTATTTTATAAATAAATTAAGACCTCACGGGCGCTCAGAGGTCTTTGATATATTTATTTTTCTTTTATTCAGTACATATTTCAGAAAACGGAGGTAGATTTGTGAGTACAGAAAAGAGGAACGAAAACTTTATGCTTAAACAGTCAAGGTACTCAAAAGGCAAAAAAGAATGTGAAGCAATACTCTAAAAATAATGCTTCAAAAAAGAGCGGTTCGGGTAAAAATTCCTACAACGCTTACTATAAGAAAAAAATGATGACGGATTTCAGCCGAAATCGAACGGAAAGTCAAATTACAGCAAAAAGAAATATCCGTCAAAGTCAAAGGGTTATCCAAAAAAGAATGCTCAGAAGCCGTCAATTAAGATTGCATTTCTCGGCGGTCTTAACGAAATAGGCAAGAACATCACCCTTGTTGAATGTGAAAACGATATAATCATCATCGACTGCGGTATGGCATTTCCTGACGGGGATATGCTCGGCGTTGACCTTGTAATTCCGGATTTCACATATATTGAACAGAATGCCGACAGAGTTAAGGGTATTATTCTTACACACGGACATGAGGATCACATCGGCGGTTTGCCTTTTCTTCTTTCAAAGGTGAATGTTCCGATTTACGGTACACCGCTTACGCTCGGTCTTGTAGGCAACAAGCTCAAGGAGCATAGTCTTTACAATCAATCTCAGCTTAATGTAATAAATGCAGGTCAGTCAATAAAGCTCGGTTGTATGAAGATTGACTTCATTCATGTAAACCATTCGATTCCCGATGCTGTTGCTTTTGCAATTCACACTCCGGGCGGTACTATTGTTCACACGGGCGACTTCAAGATTGACTGCACACCTATCACGGGTGATATGATTGACCTTTCAAGCTTTGCAAGAGTGGGCGACGAAGGTGTTCTTGCACTTCTTTCGGAGAGTACAAATGCAGAAAGACCCGGATACACCCCTACGGAAAGAACTGTATCCGACAGCCTTGATAATCTTTTTCAAGAGTGCGGAAAATTACAGAATTATAATTGCAACTTTTGCGTCAAATGTAAACCGTGTTCAGCAGATTATTGACTGTGCAGAAAAGTACGGAAGGAAGGTTGCTTTTTCGGGCAGAAGTATGGTCAACTATATGGATGTTGCACAAAAGCTCGGATATCTTCATCTTCCCGAAAATATTCTTATCGATATTGATATGCTCGACAAGTATATGCCGCAGCAGGTTGTTCTTGTTACAACAGGCAGTCAGGGCGAGCCGATGAGCGCACTTTCAAGAATGGCATATTCAGACCACCGCAAGGTAATGGTCGGTGAGGGTGATTTCATCATAATTTCAGCCAATCCGATTCCCGGTAATGAGAAAACAGTCGGCAATGTTGTTGACGAACTTCTTAAAAAGGGTTGTAAGGTAATTTATGAGTCAATGTATGAAGTTCATGTTTCAGGTCATGCCTGTCAGGAGGAACTCAAAATCATGCAGAAGCTTGTAAAGCCAAAGTATTTTATCCCTGTTCACGGCGAACAGAAACACCTCAGAAAACATGCCGACCTTGCAATGTTTCTCGGTATGGAACGCAAGAACATTTATATCGGTGATGTCGGAAGTGTTCTTGAAATCAACGAGGATTATATGAAAGAGCTTCCGCCTGTTCAGGCAGGCAAGGTGTTCGTTGACGGTCTTGGCGTTGGTGATGTCGGAAGTATCGTTCTTCGTGACAGAAAGCACCTCGGACAGGACGGACTTATCATTATTGTTGCTTCTCTTGATGTTTATGACGGTCATGTTATCAGCGGCCCGATATTGTTTCAAGAGGATTTGTATATGTTCGTGAGAGCGAAAGACTTCTTGAAGAGGTCAAGCAGACCGCTCTTGCAATTCTTGAGGATTGTGCAGAGAATAATGTTCACGAATGGGGCATTATTAAGAACAGAATCAAGGATGATGTTTCAAAACTTATCGGTCAGCGTACAAGGAGAGCTCCGATGATTCTTCCTATTCTTCAGGAGGTTTAAGTTTTATTCGCTGATTTATTTTTTGCTATTTTGTTATTAACAGAGGTTTGACATGAGAAAAAAGAAATTGGACGCTTACACCGTGGTTCATAATTTTTTCGGTGATAATGTTTGCCATGGCTGTTGTCAGCTATGACTATTCGCCTGTTGTGTTCTATATCGAACTCGGTGTGTCTGTTCTTTCCTTAGCCGTTGTGCTTATAACTTCATTGCGATTTACAAGCTATGTAAAAAGTACGGTAAAAAATATAGTCGGAAGTATAAAGGGTATTAACGAAGATTACCTTGAAAAATTCATTTGTCCTGTTGCCGTTATAGGCAGACAGGGTGACATTGTATGGTGCAATTCACGATTCCGCAAGGCTATGTGCGGCGGAAAGGGTGCAGAGGGCGATAATATCAAAGCCTACCTTTCGGGAAAAGAAATTGACTGCCTGAAAAAGGGTGAGGGCTGTGATGTTGCCATTGACGGCAGAGAATACACGGTTTATTGCCGTTCTACAGGCGAGGGCGCTGTCTGTGAATTTATCGAAAACACCTATTACAAGCAGATTACAAGGGAATATCTTGCTTCCAAGCCGTGCGTTGCGATTGCCGTTTTTGATAATGCAGAGGACTTTTCCGATAACTCGGACGAGTCGTTTTCCGAGGCAATGCTCGATATTGAGGTTTGCCTGCAAAAGTGGGCTGAGCAGTATTCGGCTCTTTACAAAAAAAATCGGCAACAACCGTTATATGATAATTTTCAGAGATGCCGATGTTGAAAAAATGGCAGCCGATAAGTTTCCGATTCTTAAAACTATCCGAGGAATTACGATAAACAACCACAGTGCGTCAATCTCGGTAGGTCTTTGCCGAGGTTATAATAACATCAAAGAGAGCGAGCTCAACGCAAGGAAAGCCCTTGAAATGGCACTGGGCAGAGGCGGCGATCAGGTTGCTGTCATTAAAAAGACAATACATACGAGTTCTTCGGCGGAAAGGTTGCCGCAGCGGAAAAAGGCAAGCAAGGTGCGTATGAGAGTTATTGCAAACGCAATCAGCCGTGTTGTTGCCGACTGCGACAAGATCTTTATTATGGGACACAAGTTTTCCGACCTTGACTGTGTAGGTGCGGCAATCGGACTTCAATGCATAATGGAGAAAACTTTCAAGCGTTATTCAAAGGTTGTCATTAACCGGGAAACCTCAATGGCAAAACAGCTCATTGAATATACTGATGAAAAACTCGACACCGATATATTCATTTCTCCGGAAGCCGCTCTTTCGGGACTTACCCAGAAGTCGCTTCTCATTATAGTTGATACGCACCTAAAGCGTTCTCTTGAAAGTACGGAGCTCTACGAAAAATGTAAAAAGGTTATCATTATCGACCACCACAGAAAGGCGGTTGATTACATAAACAACGCTCTTGTGTTCTGTCACGAACCCTCGGCGTCTTCAACCTGTGAAATGTGCAGTGAAATAATCAGCTGTCTTGATGATTCTCCGCTCACATATGTTCAGGCTGACGCAATGCTTGCAGGCATTACACTTGACACAAAGAATTTTGCCGTTAAAACAGGCGTGCGCACATTTGAGGCGGCGGCTTATCTGAGAAAAAGGGGTGCAAACACACTCACCGTAAAGGGTATGTTTTCCGATAATATCGAAACCTACCGTGAAAAGGTTGACATTGTGTGCAAGGCTCATGTTTACCGTGGCTGTGCAATTTCGATTGCGCCGAGCGGTGACGGCGATATAAGGCTTGCGTCGGCTCAGGCGGCTGATGAAATGCTCAATCTCAAAGGCGTTGACGCATCCTTCGTTCTTTTTTTGAAGACAACAGTCAAATTAACATTTCAGCAAGAAGCTACGGTAATGTTAATGTTCAGATTATAATGGAAAAGCTTGGCGGCGGCGGTCATCAGACCATGGCGGCAACACAGCTTAAAAAACACTACAAAAGAGCTTGCTTATCAACAGTTGCTGTCTGAAATTGACAACACACTTGATGATGAGGAAAACTCGTAAGAAAGGTTGATTGGTTATGAAAGTAATTTTAATGCAGGATGTAAAATCACTCGGCAAAAAGGCGAGCTTGTTGAAGCATCTGACGGCTATGCAAGAAACTTTCTCCTTCCGAGAAAGCTTGCAAAAGAGGCAAACGCTCAGGCTATGAATGAATATAAGAATGCCGAGAATTCCAAAATTATAAAATTGCAACCCAAAAGGCTCAGGCAGAACATGACAAAAAAGACTCTTGAGGGCAAAACCTTTAAGATGACTGCAAAAAGCAGGACAGGGCGGCAGACTTTTCGGCAGCGTAACTTCAAAGCAGGTTGCCGAGGAAATCAAAAAGCAGTACAATATTGATGTTGACAAGCGCAAGGTTGTTCTTGACTGCGACATTAAGGAATTCGGTACATATCACGCAGAGGTAAAGCTCTTTACAGGCGTTTCTGCAAAGATTGATGTTCAGGTATCCGAGGCATAATAAACAGGAGTAAAAATGGCTGATTTAAATTTTGCGGGCAGTTATGACGGACTTCATCTGCCGTACAGCCCCGAAGCGGAACAAGCGGTTTTAGGTGCAATCATTCTTGAAAGCGACACCTTTGACAAGGTTGTTGATACTCTGAAAAGCCCCGATTATTTCTATGTTTCTTTGCACAAGCTGATTTTTGCACAGATGCAGGAGATGATCGGACTCGGCCTTAGCATCGACTTTGTCACTCTGCTTGAAAAATTAAAACAGAATAAAGCTTTTGACGAGACAACGGGAAAAACCTATCTTATGGATCTTGTCAACAATTGTCCGTCAATTTCCAATGCCGAGGAGTATGCGAAGATTATTGCGGAAAAGTACAATGTTCGCAGACTTATTACGGCGTCCCGAGAAATTATTGATGACGCAACTGCAGGCAACGATGATCCCTCGGTTCTGATTGATTCGGCAGAACAGAAGATTTTTGACATCAGACAGGGCAATGAAAAGCACGGTCTTGAGCGTATCAACTCGGTAATTTTACAGACTTTCGACCGACTTGACGCACTCAACAGCGAAACCGACAACAGTATGAAACCTATCCCAACGGGCATAGGCGACCTTGACCGAATGATTACGGGACTTAACCGTTCCGACCTTATCATTCTTGCCGCCCGACCGGGTATGGGTAAAACGAGTTTCGCACTCAATATTGCACGAAATGTTGCGTGTAAGTCTAAAAAAGACTGTTGCATTTTTCTCGCTTGAAATGTCAAAGGAACAGCTTGCAAGCCGTCTGCTTTCAAGTGAGGCGCTTATAGGCGGTACAAAACTGAGAACAGGTCAGCTTACCGAGGAGGAGTGGTCAAGACTTATCCCCGCAAGCGATATTCTCAGCAAAACCGACCTCTATCTTGACGATACTCCGGGTATTACAATTCCTGAGATGAAGTCAAGACTTCGCCGACTTCACAACCTTGACCTCGTTGTAATCGACTATCTTCAGCTTATGTCGAGCAGCAGAAAGATTGACAGCCGTGTAAATGAAATTTCGGAAATTACACGAAATCTGAAAATTCTTGCAAAGGAAATGAATGTTCCCGTAATCACTCTGTCACAGCTTTCCCGTGCTGCAGAAAAGCGTGATGACCACAGACCGCAGATTGCCGACCTGAGAGATTCGGGTTCTATCGAGCAGGACGCCGATATCGTACTGTTCCTTTATCGTGAGGGCTACTATGATAAAGAGGGCGGAGAGGATTCTGCCGCACCGACAGCCGATATGAATTCGGGTGAGTGTATCGTAGCAAAGAACCGTCACGGTGAAACTAATATTGTAAAACTGCATTGGCAGGGTGAGTTCATGCGCTTTACGGGAACGGACAACCGAGATGCTTAACCGTGTTACAGCAACCGTTGAAAAATACGGCTTGCTTGAAAAAGGCGACAGCGTAATCGTTGCACTTTCGGGCGGAGCTGATTCCACGGCTTTGTTAAGCGTTTTTGTTTCTCTGAAAGAAAAATACAATCTTTCGATTTATGCCGCTCATATCAACCACAATATCCGTGGTGATGAGGCAAAGCGTGATGAAAATTTCTGCAAAATTCTTTGTAAGAAATTTAACACGGAACTTTTCATAAAAAGCGTTGATGTTCCCACGCTTGCCAAACAGCAGAAAATCAGCGAAGAGCTTTGCGGAAGAAATGTCCGCTACGCTTTCTTTGAAGAGCTTTCGCAAAAACTTTGTGCAAAGATTGCAACCGCTCACACGGCATCCGACAATGCCGAAACGCTGATATTCAATATTGCAAGGGGTGCGTCTTTGGCAGGTTTGTCGGCAATTCCTCCAAAACGGGGGAACATAATCAGACCGCTGATTGAACTTTCGAGAGGTGACATTGAAAGCTATTGCGAGGAAAAACAACCTTGAATATGTTACCGACAGTACGAATCTTGCCGATGATTACACACGAAATTACATTAGGCATAACATTATTCCGTGTCTTAAAAAGCTGAATCCTTCTTTTGAACGGACGGCTTTAGGCTTGAGTGAAAATGCCGGAGAGTCGGCTGATTTCATTAAGAAATGTGCCGAAAAATCCGTGCATGACTGCAAAGGTGATTTTGGCTACGACTGCAAAAAGCTGTTGAGCCTTGATTCTGCCGTTCTGAAGGAAATGTTGTTTATTCTGTTAAAGAATAATTGCAACATTTCTCCCGAAAGAAAAAACAATTTTACTATTGTGTGAAATAATCAGAAACGGAGGAAGCGTTGAACTGTCAAAACAATGCACAGCCGTTTCAAAACAGGGAATACTCCGCTTTGTATGTCCTAAAAACTCCCCTGGTTTTAATGAAATTCCGTTAAAGAATAATATGACCTTTTCTTATTACGGAAAAATATACACGGTAAATGAAATTACCGAAAAGGTAACAAATCAAAATAACCTCGTTTCGAAAAAGCGGCTTGGCGAAAATCCTGTTTTTCGCACACGCAGAGCAGGCGACAGGTTTACATATCCGGACCGCATGGTCACAAAACCGCTCCGCAAGGTTTTTAACGAACAGAAAATCCCGGCCGAAATGAGGGACAGGCTGTTACTGCTTGCGGTATCCAACACCGTTTTGTGGTGTGAAAAGCTTGGTGTTTCATTGCAGGGAAAGGCAGATGACACCGAAAAAACCGAAAAATTACTCATAAATATAGACAAAGAGGGTTAATTATGCATAAGGATATTGAAAAAAATTCTGTATTCGGAAAAAGATATTGAAAATATTGTGAACACTATTGCAAAACAGATTGAAAAAAGATTATAATGACAAAGATTTTATAATGGTAGGTCTGCTCAAGGGCAGCGTTGCCTTTATGGTTGACCTTATGAGAAAGGTTAATCTTGATTTTTCAATCGACTTTATCGTTGCTTCAAGCTACGGCAGCGGTACTGTAAGCTCTGGCAGAGTTAATATTCAGAAGGATATTTCCCAGTCTGTTGAGGGCAAGGATATTCTCATTGTTGAGGATATTATCGACTCAGGCAATACTCTTGACTTTATCACAAAATATCTCAAAGCCAAGAAGGCAAAATCAGTAAAGCTCTGTACACTTTTTTAACAAGCCGGACAGACGGGTTGCCGATATCCATATTGACTACGCAGGTGCGGTAATTCCGGATGAATTTATCGTCGGCTACGGTCTTGACTATGACGAAAAGTACAGAAATCTTCCTTATGTAGGCGTATTAAAGCCGTCAGTTTATTCGTGATTTTAATGCGAAAATAAGCCGCAAATTTTCGTGGCATTACATATTTCCACCTCGGAAAAATAATACTATACAGAGGAGTGACAGCATTGGACAATAAAAAGAAAGTGCGCAATCTGCTGCTTTATCTCGGAATTCCCATTCTGATAATCATTATAACAGCGGCTGTGCTGAGCACAAATAAGTCAACTTCACCGAAAACCTCGGAGCTTGAGCAGTATTTTGTTCAGGATATGGTTGATAGCTTTAACATTGACTACGGTTCAGGTCAGATTGAAATTACCCTTAAAGAGGGCATGAGTCCTATCAAATCAACCGATTCCGACTCTCAATCCGCAACAACTGCTACTCAGCCCGCAACCGAACAGCAGAAAACCCAGTCAAACAGCAAAAAATCAAAGATTGTTGTAAAAGGACAGCTTGCCGATATTCAGCGTTTCCTTGATGACATCAAGCCGTACTACAATCCGGCGTCAACTGATGAAATTCCGCATAACCTTACCCGTGCAACGGATAATTCCATACTTATGGAAATGATTCCGACACTAATCATTATGATTATTCTCATCGTTGCCTGGGTGCTCATTATGAAGAAAAATGGGCGGCGGAGGTCTTGGCGGCAAGGAAATGAGCTTTGGCAAAGCCAAGATTAAGAATACAAACGATGAAAAGCGCAAGACAACATTTGATGATGTTGCAGGTGCCGATGAAGAAAAGGAAGAGCTTGCAGAGGTTGTTGAGTTCCTCAAGGCTCCTGAAAAGTATAACAAACTCGGTGCAAGAATACCAAAGGGCATTCTCCTTGTAGGCCCTCCAGGTACAGGTAAAACATTGCTTGCAAGAGCTGTTGCAGGTGAGGCAGGTGTGCCGTTCTTCTCAATTTCAGGTTCAGACTTTGTTGAGATGTTTGTCGGTGTCGGTGCGTCCCGTGTTCGTGACCTCTTTGATCAGGCAAAGAAAAACTCACCTTGTATCATCTTTTTTTATCGATGAGATTGACGCCGTAGGTCGCCAGAGAGGCGCAGGTCTTGGCGGCGGCAACGATGAGCGTGAGCAGACTCTTAACCAGTTGCTTGTTGAAATGGACGGTTTCGGTGCTAACGAGGGTGTAATCCTTATTGCCGCAACCAACAGACCCGATGTTCTCGATCCGGCTCTTATGCGTCCGGGCAGATTTGACCGTCAGGTTGTTGTAAGCTATCCCGATGTAAACGGCCGTGAGGCTATCCTCAGGGTTCATGCAAGAAAGAAACCTCTTGCACCCGATGTAAATCTCAAGACTATTGCTAAAACAACAGCCGGATTTACAGGTGCAGACCTTGAAAATCTTCTTAATGAGGCCGCACTTCTTGCCGCAAGAAAAGATAAAAAAGCCATTACTATGGACGAAATCAAGGAGGCAACAGTCAAGGTTGTTGTCGGTGCAGAGAAAAAGAGCAAAGTAATGAGTGAGAAAGAGAAAAAGCTTACAGCCTATCATGAGGCGGGTCACGCAATTCTCTTTGATAAGCTCGAAACTCAGCGACCCTGTTCACGAGATTTCAATTATCCCGACAGGTATGGCAGGCGGTTACACAATGCCGCTTCCGAGTGAGGACAAGTCATATAACTCACGCAGAGGTATGTATGAGGATATCGTTGTAAGTCTTGGCGGTCGAGTTGCCGAAGAACTTATTATGGATGACATCTCAACAGGTGCGTCAAACGATATTGAAAAGGCTACAAAAACAGCCCGTGCAATGGTTACAAAGTACGGTATGACTAAGGAACTCGGTTGTGTATGCTACGGCACAGACAACAACTCCGTATTCCTCGGCAGAGATATGGGTAGCAGAACTCAGGATTATTCCGAGGCTACCGCAGCTAAAATCGATCAGCTTGTTCTTGATATGGTCAACAGAGCATATGGCGACGCTACTAAGATTCTCAGCGATAATATGGATAAACTCCACGATATTGCAAAATATCTTATCAAGCATGAGAAGATGGGCAGCGAGGACTTTACTGCCGTAATGAACGGCACATATAAAGAACCCGAAGAAGTTGAGCAGGAAACTGCCGACAAAGAACCCTCAGCCGAAACAAAGGTTGACGAGTCCACAGAAGGTTAATATTAAATAAACATAGCCTCTCGCAATGAGAGGCTATGCGTGTATATGAATCAATATTTAAACGAATGTATGAAGTTGTGTCAGGTGTTTGACACAGTAAAGGGTAGATGAAATGGCACAGGATAAAATTATTGTGAGAGGTGCAAAAAGAGCATAACCTCAAAAATGTAAATGTTGAAATTCCCCGTAACAAACTTGTCGTAATTACAGGACTTTCGGGTTCGGGCAAAAGCTCGCTTGCATTTGATACCATCTATGCCGAGGGACAGAGAAGATATGTTGAAAGCCTTTCTTCCTATGCAAGAATGTTTCTCGGTCAGATGGACAAGCCTAATGTTGAAAGCATAGAGGGACTTTCGCCTGCAATATCAATCGATCAGAAAACTACTTCAAAGAATCCCCGTTCAACGGTTGGTACGGTTACGGAAATTTACGATTATCTCCGCCTTTTGTACGCAAGAATAGGTGTTCCGCATTGTACGGTTTGCGGAAGGGAAATCCGTCAGCAGACAGTTGACCAGATTGTCGATAAGATTATGACCTATGAAACGGGTACGAAAATTCAGGTTATGGCTCCCGTTGTAAAGGGGCAGAAAGGGCGAACACGCAAAGGTTCTTGACAGTGCCGGAAAATCGGGCTATGTCCGTGCAAGAGTTGACGGGATCATCTATGATTTGTCGGAAAATATTCCGATTGAGAAAAATAAAAAAGCATAATATAGAAATCATTGTTGACCGTCTTGTAATCAAGCCTGAAATAGCATCAAGACTTTCAGACAGCATCGAAACAGCGTCAAAGCTTGGCGGCGGTCTTGTTATGGTGAACTTCAACGGCGATGAGGATGTGACTTTTTCACAAAAATACGCCTGCCCCGAGCACGGTGTGAGCATTGACGAGCTTTCACCGAGAATGTTTTCATTTAACAATCCGTTCGGTGCGTGCCCAAAGTGTACGGGACTCGGCGTGTTTCTCAAAATTGATGAGAACAAAATTATTCCCGATATGTCAAAGAGTATCCGTGACGGCGGTATCAAGGGCAGCGGATGGGCAATGGAAGGCAGTACAATTGCCGCAATGTATATGGAGGCTTTAGCGAAAAAGTACAATTTTTCGCTTGATGAACCGCTTGAAAATCTCCCGAATGAAACTATCGACAAAATCCTCTACGGCACAGGTGATGATGAGCTGACAATCAATAAAAAATCGGTTTACGGCGGAGGTACTTATCAGCATAAATTTGAGGGTATAATCAACAACCTTGAACGCCGTTATCATGACACAAGCAGTAACTGGATTAAGGATGAAATCCGTTCGTATATGGCAGAAATTCCGTGCGATCTTTGTCACGGTGACAGACTTTCAGCCGAAAGCCTTGCAGTAACAGTCGGCGGACTTAACATTGCCGATTTCTGCAAAATGTCGGTTATTGACGCACTCGACTTTGTAGGTCAGCTCAAGCTTACAGAAAAAGAGCAGATTATCGGTGCTGAAATTATAAAAGAAATTAACGAAAGACTTAACTTCCTCAAGAGCGTAGGACTCGGCTACCTTACTCTTTCAAGAAGCTCGGGAACACTCAGCGGCGGTGAAAGTCAGCGAATCCGCCTTGCAACGCAAATCGGCAGTTCGCTTATGGGTGTGCTGTATATTCTTGACGAGCCGAGTATCGGACTTCATCAGCGTGACAATGAAAAACTTCTTGCAACCTTAAAGCGACTTCGTGACCTCGGAAATACTGTTATCGTTGTAGAACACGATGAGGACACTATGTATGCCGCAGATTGCATTGTGGATGTAGGACCCGGGGCAGGTATTCACGGCGGTGAAATTGTCTGTGTCGGTGATGTTGAAAAAGATTAAGCAATGTCCGAATTCAATCACAGGCAAGCATCTTTTCTGGCTAACGCAAAGGTCCCGGGCCCGAAAAGCGCAGAAAAGGCAACGGACTTTGCCTTGAAGTCAGAGGAGCGGCTGAAAATAACCTTAAAAAAATAAACGTTAAAATACCGCTCGGTGAATTTGTCTGCGTAACAGGTGTTTCGGGTTCGGGCAAAAGCTCACTTGTAAACGAAATTCTTTACAAAGCCCTTGCCCGTGACCTTAATCGAGCAAAAACAATTCCCGGCAAGCACAAGGAAATCAAGGGTATGGAAAATCTTGATAAGGTAATTGCCATTGACCAAAGTCCTATCGGCAGAACTCCCCGTTCAAATCCTGCAACATACACAGGTGTGTTTACGGATATCAGAATGCTTTATGCCGCTACAACCGATGCGAAAATGCGTGGCTTTACGCCAAGCAGATTTTCATTCAATGTAAAGGGCGGCAGATGTGAGGCTTGTCAGGGTGACGGTATTATCAAGATTGAAATGCACTTTTTGTCAGATGTTTATGTTCCGTGTGAGGTCTGCAAGGGCAAGAGATATAACCGTGAAACCCTTTGAAGTAAAGTACAAGGGCAAGTCAATCAATGATGTTCTTGAAATGTCCGTTGAGGAGGGAATGGAGTTCTTCTCAAATATCCCGAAGATTTACAGAAAGCTGAAAACCCTGTATGAAGTGGGTCTTGGTTATATAAAGCTCGGTCAGCCTGCAACAACGCTTTCGGGCGGTGAGGCTCAGCGTGTAAAGCTTGCAACAGAGCTTTCAAAACGCAGTACGGGCAAGACAATTTATATTCTTGACGAGCCGACAACGGGTTTGCACATTGCCGATGTACACAGACTTGTTGATGTTCTTCAGCTTCTTGTTGACGGCGGAAACACGGTTGTTGTAATTGAACACAACCTTGACCTTATCAAGACAGCCGATTATCTTATCGACCTCGGTCCCGAGGGCGGTGACGGCGGCGGTACAATCGTTGCCAAAGGCACTCCAGAACAGGTTGCAAAGGTTGAAAAATCATTTACGGGACAGTATCTTAAACCGTTGCTATAATTCTTATAAAGAAAAAATAATCGTTTTAAAAAATAAATATAAAGAAATTTCGGAGAAATTGCATTGTTTAGTGCAATTTCTCCTTTTTTTGAGCCTGTAAGTGGGAGGTGATTTTTTGACAGACCAAATTCTTATAGCGTTGATTTCATTTGCAGGAACTCTTGCCGGCTCACTTGCAGGCATTTTTACAGCGTCAAGATTATCAAATTATCGCATTGAACAGCTCGAAAAAAGGTTGACAAGCATAATAATCTTGTTGAGCGTGTATATCTTATTGAGCAGCACGAGGCAGTTAATGACAACAAAATCAAAACAGCGGAACACAGAATAGCGGATTTGGAAAACGAACAAAACAAGGAAAGGAAAATATAATATAATGAGTAAAATAAAAATATGCTTAAAAAAAACCGTGTTTAAAAAAAGAGCGTTCAGAACATTTATTCAGACTGCTCTCGGTTATGTTATCACCAATGTAACGCTCGCTTTGGGCGGTCTTGATTTTAACGACGGTGATGTTGTAAAGAACGCTCTCATCGGCCTTGCTGTTGCGGCTGTTGCGGCAGGTGCATCGGCAGTAATGAATTTAAAAGAGGGAGAAGATAAAGACAATGAGTAAAAAAATATATCTCAGTCCGTCAAACCAAAACGGCAACACCTATGCAACGGGCGGTACGAATGAAATGGCTCAGTGCGACAAAATTGCCGCCGCAGCAGCCAAAGCACTCAGGCGTTGCGGATTCGATGTTATGGTTGCAAAGTCGGGAACGCTTATGCAGACACGCTGTCCCGAATCGGATAAGTTTGGAGCAGACATTCATATGCCGATCCACACTAATGCGTTTAACGGCAAATATACGGGCGGTACAAGAGTGTTTTGCCTGAACTCAAACGGCAGAAAGGCTGCCGAGGCGGTCAAGTCTGCCCTCGGAGCAATTTCACCGGGCAAGGACGATTCAGTCAGCTACAAAACCGACCTCTACGAAATCAATGTGCCGAAGGCTTTGTCGGTATATGTTGAGTGTGAGTTTCACGACACCGTGACAGGCTCGGATTGGATACGCAAGAATACAGTCGCAATCGGAGAGGCAATCTGCAAGGGCATGTGCAATTATTTTGATGTGAAATACAAAACTGACTCTGCAGGCTCAGACAGTTCAAAAGCGGGTTCGGATAAAGCTTTCAGGCGTTATATCGTGAGAATAACCTCGTCAAACGGCGTGAATATCCGTAAAGGTCCGGGTACAAATTACGATGTGAACGGTGCTGTTCCAAAGGGCGGAGCGTACACGATAGTCGATGAAAAGTCGGGTGCAGGTGCAGCCAAGTGGGGCAAACTCAAAAGCGGTGCCGGCTGGATAGCACTTGATTATACCGAAAAAATAAGATAAAGCAAAAAAAGGAGTCGTGATTTTTCACGGCTCCGATTTTTATGCAGAAATTATGTAATTATGAATTTTTTCCAAACGCAAAAAAGACCGTCAAATGACGATCCTTTTCGCGATTGTGTGTTTTATGAAAATGAATGTTTCAATAAAGAAGCAAACATTTTTGCCGAATATTTAATGAACAAATAAGATTAAAGTTTTGAACTTTATCTTTGTTCATTGTCTTATATTATACCGATTTTTAGGGGTAAATTCAAGGTGAGAGGGTGCAATTCTAATATTCATACAGTCGAAAAAGACAAACTGTACAAAAAAATCAAGAAGATGTTTGTGCAGTATTTTTTTAGAATCTTAAATTACCCGACAAAAACGATGATTTTAATAATTGGCTCTATACAAAATAAACAAAAAGTAAATCAATAAGAAATATTGTTTTTACTGTTAAACACCATTTTTAATTGGATTAATCTTTTTTCCTGCGGATATTTGCCATAAAAATAAGTGCAACGATAAAGGCTACAGCTTCGCCGATCGGGAATGCAATCCAGATTATTGAAGATGCAAAATCAAAGCATGAAAAGATGTATGCAAGGGGCAGAGGAACAACAATAAGTCGTACAAGCGAAAGTATCAGTGAATGCACACCGTTGCCGAGTGCCTGAAAAATTCCCTGATACGCAATGTTAGCACCGACAAATATAAATCCGGGTGTGATAATTCTAATTGCAAGCATTGCAAGTTCGGTTGTCGATTCTGTAAGCGAGAATATTCCGAGTATCTGTTTTGCAAAAATTTGAAGAATTATAATTCCTGCACAAAGAATTGATACCGTGTAAATAAGTCCGTATTTAATGCTGTCGTTTACTCGCTTTTTATCCTGTTTGCCGTAGTTGAACGCTATAATCGGAATCATCGCATTATTCATTCCAAATGCCGCAAAAAATACAAACTGCTGAATTTTGTAGTAGATACCGTAAGCCGTAACCGCATCCGTTGAAACTCTTACAAAAATAACATTAATGCTGTATGTCAAAATCGACATAAGCGCCTGCATAATAATTGCGGGGATACCAACCTGATAAATCTGCCTGATAATCCTGCCTTCGGGTTTCATATACTTTAATGATGTGTTGAAATGCTTTGAATTGCATCTGAAATAGAAATATGCGTCAATAAAGAATGAAATGAACTGACCTATAACCGTTGCGATAGCAGCACCGTCAATACCGAGCTTCGGCAACCGCACCAACCGAAAATCATAATCGGATCAAGTATCATGTTCACAACCGCACCGACAATCTGCGCAACTGTTGTCTGCATTGTATATCCGTTGCCTGTAACAGCTTTTCAAAAATCATGTACATACTAACGCCCAGTGAACTGTAGGTGCAGATTTTCAGATACGAAACAGCCATTGATGTGATAATCGGATCGCTTGTTTGTGAGGCTATGTATGCGTCAACTCCGAAAATTCCGAAAAGCACAAATACAACACAGGTGCAAAGTGCAAGAAAAATTGAGTTGCCCGAAATTTTACTGCACTTTTCTTTATTACCCTCACCAAGACTTCTTGACAAAATCGAGTTGATGCCGACCCCGTACCGACTCCGACCGCAACCATAAGCATCTGAACAGGAAATGCCAGCGTGAGTGCATTTACCGCATAATCACCGAGTGCGGGTATATTCGGATCTTTCATACAGCTTACAAAGTAGCTGTCAACGATATTGTACACAGCCTGTACAACCATTGAAATTATCATCGGAACACCCATAGTAAGCAAAAGCCTGCTTATTTTTTCTGTTCCCATTTTATTCATTTTTTGCGTTTTTTCCATTATATAACCTCCGATGTTTTTAACACAAAAAATGTGCAGCATTGAAAATCCGGACTTATGCCATTCAATGCTGCACGATTACACTTATTATACACTTTTTATTATGCTTTTGTAATTGATTTACACACCAAAATTTTGGTAAAAACGCAAAATCTTTTTGTTGATTATCCGAATTATATGTCATAAACAAAGAAATTTTGAAAAAAACAGAGCATAGTCCGTACAAAGGGACAGTGAATGTATGTCACTTATAATATCGAACAAATGTTCTTGAATTTGTTCGATATGTTCTGTATAATGGAATTAGAAGGTTGAAAGCCCCGCCGACCTTCTAAATGAATAAAATCAAGGAAAGGATATCGGTATGATTAATTATTTTGAATGGTCAATGGAATATAAAAAATACTGCCGACAGCATTCAGGATGTTATCGACAGACTCAAAGCAGAAAAAAGAGGCAAATCGGAAATCAACAAAAAGAACTTGATTTGAAAATTGCAAAATACAAGATTTATTATAATGAATGCATTCACATTTCAAATCATCTTATGGATAGATATTACGGAGTATGATAAAATGAAAAGAGAATTTATACATATTACAGACAACAACAAACACAGATTAATGTCGGATTCGGGATTTTGGCACGGCAGTACAAATAAAAACTCCCGTGATAAGATGAAGAAAATTCTTTCAATGGCTGTTCTGAACGAGCTTACCGAAAGACAGAGAATCTGTATTGTAGATTACTATCTCAACGGCAAAAAGGAAAAGGAGATTGCAAAAGAGCTGGGAGTCAACTCGTCAACGGTTTCCCGTCACATTATGAAGGCAAGGGATAAACTCAGACATATTGCGTCTTATTATGTAAATTAATCGTCAGCAATTTCAAAATCGGGAAGATACCACAGCAATGCTTCTTCGGCACTGCAGCCGTTTTTGCAAAGATAATCAATTCCCGAAAGACTCACTCCGACACATTCGGCATTTGCGTCAAAATCGGTTTGGTAACAATCCCACGGAGATGCAACGCTGTGAATATACTTGTAATTTTCGTTTTTGTATGTAGTACCGTTTGAAGTTTCGGAATAGGGAACAAACAACGCTTCGCTGTTTTTGCGGAGCGTTTTGTTTTTTGCACTCTCAGCGGCTTTTTTTATTTCACCGTAAACATCCTTTATACTTCCCGATGCGTTTTCTTCATACAGAAAATCGTTTGCCTTGAAAGAATCGGGATTAGCTTTGTAATTTGTGTTCATAAGAATTGCAATTGCCTTTAGTGTTTCGGCAGAGTAGCTGTCTTTATACAATCCTGCCGTCAACGCACAGAGAATTTCACCCGAATCTTTTTGGCTTTTCGGGGGTGTCGGATGTTGAAACTGTCGGTTTTGCAAAGACCGTTCAGAACATTTTGAAACTGCAATGGGGAGGCTTGCAGTGAGAATCAGCAGAAGGACAACTGCAATTAATTTTTCCTTCATTACCATGCTCCTTTATTTCGCACAAAAAAATAAATAATACTATTGTATTTTGTGACTTATTTTTTCTTGACATAACGGTTATGTTGGCTTAAAATAATATATGATTGATTCGAAATAATAATTACTTACAATTCATTTTGTATTTGTTTTTGCTGTTTGATTTTTCGGCGGCATATCAATAATCGTGTAACAAAGTCGTTTTTTAAAATTGTCTTGTTACGGTACAGAAACGGAGATTTTTATGAAAACCAAATATTCAGTTATACCATTTATTCCGGCTGTAATAGCTGCTATAGGTCTTAAAATTATGAGTATGTTCGCAGTTGACGGCAACGGATTGTTGTTCGGCATGAACAAGTCGGGCATTAACTATTTCATAATTGAAATCATACTCGGGCTTTTTGCGGTTTGTGTTTTAATTAACCTTTTTGACAGAAAGACGGCTCCCGTATATCCCGTTAAAAAGAATTTTGTTTCGGTGCGTTTGCAGTAATTTCGGGTATTGCGATTGTCGGTTCGTCATTTTTGGCTTTGATTAACGCAACTCCGGGTAACACGGATAATTATCTTTTGAGCATCATTGCGGCTCTGTTCTCGATTCCTGCGGCTATTGCTATGATTATGATCGGCAAGGTGCATTTTTCAGGCAAATCAATCGTATCAAATGTGTCGATGTTCTTTGTTTTCCCGGCACTTTGGGGATGCAGTGAACTCGTTTCGGAATTTCTCGCCGCAACAAAGGTTTCAATCTCAGCAAGCGATATGACGCCGCTCTTCTGTTACATTTTCATCACACTTTACCTTTTCTCAAGTTCAATGGTTGTTTCAAGGGTAAAGGGCAGAAACCCTGTTAAAGCCTGCTTTATTTACGGTATGCCCGCTGCCGCTGTTTCACTTTCATATGGTGTCGGTGCTGTTTTGACATCATCCGTTGAAAAACACAGGCATCAGTGCTCTTGTGAACGGAGTTATGTTTATTGTTCTCGGCATTTATATTGTTTCGTTTTCTGTTGAAATGTTCGCAGGCTGCCTTACAAAGGCGGAGGTTGAGATTATCGAAAGCCTTCCCGAAGATGATGATACATACGAAAACAGCTATATCAGCTCAGGCGGTTACGATGACCTTGTTGTTTCCGATAAAAAGGAAGATGATGTTTCTGCAAGCGATGACAGCTACGAGACAGTTGCACAGGGACTTTCCGATTTTGTGATGGGCTACGATGAGGAAAAAATATGACGATGCAATAATCAAAAACGAAAATATAAATGACGGTCTTGTTCTCGGCTACGGCGATGAAAATCAGACTCAGCTTGCAGAAGAAATTGCCACCGAGCCTTTAAAAGAGGAAACTGCAAAGCCTGTTGAAGAAGCTCCTGCAGAGCCTGAAATTCCCGAAAAACCCGTGTACGCAAAGCGTCTTGATGTTTCAGAGGAAAAAACCGAGCCTGTAAAGGCAGAAGCTCCTGTTAAAGCCCCTGTTGAAGACACAGAGGTTTCAGATGACAGAACGGGCGAAATCGACAGACTTCTCAAGGAACTTGAAGATAAAAAATAATTAAGAACATCGAATTAAGTGTTGACATTCAGTTTTTAAAGTGGTACTATACAGATGAAAAAGAAAATTGATCTTTGATGAGGACATGATTTGCAGTCCTGCTTTTTCCAGAGAGCGAAATTATTTGCTGTGATATTTCGCAAAAAGCATTGCAAGTTACCACCTTTAAGACTGTGCAGGAAATGGCACGGCGTTTGGTTGCGTTAAAACCGTCAAGAGGGCTTTAAGCCGAACTTGGGTGGAACCACGATTTATTCGTCCCAATATTCCGTTTTTGGAATATTGGGATTTTTGTTTTCATCACATATTAAAAAGGAGAATGGTTATGATTAATGTTGAATTAAAAGGCGGAGCAGTCAAGGAATTTGAAAACGGTACAACTCCTGCCGAAATTGCAAAATCAATCGGTGCAGGCTTGTACAAGTCTGTTTGCTGTGCAAAGGTTGACGGCGACCTTTGTGACCTCAGAACACCGCTTGAAAAAGATTGTAAGGTTGAACTTCTCACATTTGACAATGTTGACGGTCAGAAAACTTTCTGGCACACAGCCTCTCATGTTCTTGCTCAGGCAGTAAAAGACTTTATCCGAATGCAAAGTGTGCAATCGGTCCTAAGCCGTTGACAACGGTTTTTACTATGATTTTGATGTTGAAAAGCCTTTCTCACCAGAAGACCTTGAAAAAATCAAGGCTGAGATGAAGAAAATCGTAAAATCAGGTCTTGAGCTTGAAAGAGTTGAGCTTTCTCCCGAGGAGGCTGAAAAGAAACTTGAAGAGATGAACGAGCCTTACAAGGTTGAACTTGTTAAGGAACATTCCGACAAGGGCGAGCATATCACATTCTACAAACAGGGTGAGTTTATCGACCTCTGCGCAGGTCCTCACCTCATGAGTGTTGCACCGATCAAGGCTATTGAACTCACTGCCTGCACAGGCGCTTACTGGAGAGGCGACGCAAACAACGCACAGCTTTGCCGTGTTTACGGTGTAGCTTTCCCAAAGGCGTCAATGCTTGAAGAACACCTCAAAAAGCTTGAAGAAGCAAAGCTTCGTGACCATAACAAACTGGGTCGTGAACTGGAATACTTCACCACTGTTGACTATGTCGGTCAGGGACTTCCTATTCTTCTTCCAAAGGGTGCAAGAGTTGTTCAGCTTTTTACAGAGATGGGTTGAAGATGTTGAGCAGTCAAAGGGCTGTCTTCTTACAAAAACTCCTCTTCTTGCAAAGAGAGATCTTTATAAGATTTCAGGTCACTGGGATCATTATCTTGACGGTATGTTTGTACTTGGCGATCCGCATGATGAAGAAAAGGAATGCTTCGCACTTCGTCCTATGACTTGCCCGTTCCAGTATCGGTTTATCTTAACAAACAGCGTTCATATCGTGACCTTCCGATGCGTCTTACGGAAACATCAACACTTTTCCGTAACGAGGCAAGCGGTGAGATGCACGGTCTTATCCGTGTTCGTCAGTTCACAATTTCAGAAGGACACTACATTCTCCGTCCCGATCAGCTTGAACAGGAATTCAAGGGTTGTCTTGAACTTGCTAAATATTTCCTTGACACGGTAGGACTTCTTGAAAACTGTACTTTCAGATTCTCACAGTGGGATCCCGAAAACAAGAATAATAAGTATGAGGGTACAAAGGAACAGTGGGAAGAGTCACAGGCTGTTATGAAAACTATTCTCGATGACCTTGATGTTGACTATGAGGTTGGTATTGACGAGGCCGCATTCTACGGTATCCGAAGCTTGATATTCAGTACAAGAATGTATTCGGTAAGGAAGACACAATTGTTACAATCCAGATTGATATGCTCCTTGCCGAAAAATTCGGTATGTACTACATCGACAAGGACGGTCAGAAGAAGCTTCCGTATATTATTCACAGAACTTCACTCGGTTGCTTTGAAAGAACTCTTGCATATATGATTGAGAGATTTGCCGGTGTAATGCCGCTTTGGCTTGCTCCCGAGCAGATCAGACTTCTTCCGATAAAAGAGGGTAATGTTGAGTATGCACAGGGTATTGCAGACAGACTTACTTCACTCGGCATGAGAGTTACTGTTGACAGCAGAGATGAAAATATCGGTCCAAAGATTAAGGCTGCAAGACTTGAAAGAATTCCGTATATCCTTGTAATCGGCGACAACGAGATGAATTCATCAACAGTTACGGTTCGTTCAAGAAAAAGAGGAGAAATCCCGAATATGCCCGTTGACGAGTTTGTTGCTCTTGTTAAGAATGAAGTAGATACAAAAGAAAAATAATTCTGAAATTTTTTCGGAGGGATGCTGATGTCCGGAGGATTCACTCCGTTTGATAAAAACAGCTACAGAGAATCAAAACGCAGACGAAAACAGGTGCTTATTGAGGAGAGAACGGGAAGAATTCTTCCCGTATCAAATCCTCGCCGAAGGTACATTGCGTTAGCTTGTATCGGTGTGATTCTTGTCGCAGCTATTGCGTTCGGAATTTTTCAATACTTAAAAGTAATCAGAAAAGTAATCCCGAAACTCCCGAACAGATTCAGGCAGAAAGCGAAATGCTGCTGACGGTTGTTGACAGCGCAAATCCGCTTGATAAGGATTATATGCCCGATCTTGAAACCGTGAACGGATTCAGAGTGAACAGGGACGCACTGAAACCTCTTGAGAATCTTTTGAAAGCGTCAAAAGAAAACGGCACCGAGCTTAAAATCAAGACTGCATATGTGAGTTATGATGAACAGGAAGAAAGGTTTCAGTCCGAACTTCAAAAGATGTTGCAATCATCAAAATATACAACTGTCAGAGCAGAGGCGGAGGTCGTAAAAACCACGCCTCATGGCGGACAGTCGGAGTCACAGACGGGATTGCTTGTTGAATTTGATTTTTCAAATTCGGGTTCAAAGGCATTTCTTGAGCGAAACTGCGTTGAATACGGATTTGTTCAGAGATATACCGAAAGCAAAACCTCAGTAACACGAATGAATCCGTCAGACTCGCTGTACAGATATGTGGGGATTGAAAACGCAAAGCGTATGCGTTCCTACGGAATGTGCCTTGAAGAGTACAAAAGCTACCTTCAAAAACAGGCAATCCCAAAATAAAATAAATATTTTTAAAAACGCTTGCATTTTGCAATATTATGTTGTATAATTAATCCGTTAATTGTGTAATGTCAGGTAGGTGAAAACAATGAAAGAGAATATCCATCCTAAGTATGAGAAAACAACAATTACTTGTGCTTGCGGTAATGTTATTGAAACAGGTTCAACAAAGAAGGACATCCGTGTTGAAATTTGTTCAAAATGCCACCCATTCTTTACAGGAAAGCAGAAATTAGTTGATACCGGCGGACGCGTTGACAGATTCAAGAAGCGTTTCGGTATGGATAAATAATTTATTATGTAATTGTTTAGGCGGCACATTGTGCCGCCTTGTTTACTTTACGGAAACTTTGCATAATCGTGCGCAGAGTGTCTGTATAATTGAGGTATTATTATGGCAAAGGATTACAAAACCGTTTTAAGTAACGCAAAAGACGAATTTGTTGAAAAGCGTTCACGCTTTATCGGCTATTGCAAGCCTGTAACCTGTGAGCAGGAGGCTGTTGATTTTATCAACGAAAAACGCAGTGAACATTGGAATGCAACTCACAATGTCTATGCCTATTCTCTGCGTGAGGGCAACATAAAGCGTTACAGCGATGACGGTGAACCCTCGGGTACAGCCGGTATGCCTTGCCTTGATGTAATTGTAAAAAATGAAATTTATGATGTATGTGTTGTTGTTACCCGTTACTTCGGCGGTGTTTTTGCTTGGCACTGGCGGACTTGTGAGAGCATATTCTCACGGTGCAAAAATTGCCCTTGATGCCGCAAAAATCGTTATGATGCAGAACTGTCTTGTCTGTTCTGCTCGTTGTACATACAACCGGTACGGCAAGGTTTCGGCACTTGTAACTGATAACGGCGGTGCTGTTGACGATACTGTCTATGAAGGCGATGTGCTGATTAAATTTCATATTAAACCCGATTTACTGCCACAGCTTAACAAAAAGCTTGCAGATGCAACTGCGGGTGAGGTTCAGGCGGTTTTTGATGAGGAAAAATATTATGCCGTTGAGTTATAAAATTTTCTTTTTATGACAAAACTTTTTATGCTTTCGACCTCAAAAGCTAAAAATGAAATACTTTTCAAAATAATTTCAAATATTTAAAGGAATATTCAAAAAAATTTCGTAAAAAGCTAATAGGTAAGCGAGAGGAGGAGTTTTATGGCTTTCCCTGAAAGTTTCTTGCAGGATTTAAAAATGCGAAACGATATCACGGATGTTGTTTCGGGTTATGTCAATCTCAAAAGACGGGGAAGAAATATGGTCGGTCTTTGTCCGTTCCACGGCGAAAAAACTCCCTCTTTTAATGTATATACCGAAAACGGTTCGTTCTATTGTTTTGGCTGCGGAGTAGGCGGAGATGTCATCTCTTTTATTATGAAAATTGAAAATCTTGACTATGTCGATGCCGTGAAGTATCTTGCACAGCGGGCAGGACTTGAAATGCCCGAAAACAGCTATGATGACAGCATGAGCCGTCTTAGGAACAGAGTGTTTGAAGCTAACCGTGAGGCGGCAAGGTTTTATTATGCCGCTTTGTGTTCTCCGCAGGGCAGAAAAGGTCTTGATTATTTTCATTCAAGAGCCTTATCCGACAGAACAATCCGTCATTTCGGACTCGGTTATGCCGATGATAACTGGTCGTCACTATGCAATCATCTCAAATCAAAAGGCTTTAATGACAGCGAACTTGTTGCCGCAAATCTTGCGGTTCGGCACAGAAACGGCAACGGAATCTATGACAGATTCACAGACCGTGTTATGTTTCCGATTATTGATTTGAGAGGAAATGTTATTGCATTCGGCGGAAGAATTATGTCCGATGCAAAGCCTAAATATCTCAACACCTCCGATACCCCCCGTATTTAAAAAGAGTGCAAACCTGTTTTCACTCAACAACGCAAAAAATTCGGGCAAGAGAACTCTGATTCTTTGTGAGGGCTATATGGATGTCATCGCTGTGAATCAGGCAGGTTTTACAAATTCCGTTGCAACCCTGGGAACGGCTCTTACAGGTGAACAGGCTGTTTTGATGAAACGGTATGCCGATGAGGTGATTATCTGTTACGATGCCGATGAGGCAGGTCAAAAGGCTACCGCAAGGGCAATTCCTATACTCAGAAATTCGGGACTTAATGTTAAGGTTCTTACAATTCCAAGCGGTAAGGATCCCGATGAATTTATCAAATCAAAGGGTAATGACGGCTATGCCGCATTCAAAGCGTTGCTTGACAAATGCGGAAACGATGTTGAATACCGACTGCAAAAGCTAAAAAATGCACACAATATTCAGCTGACGGAGGGCAAGGTTGCTTTTCTCGAGGAGGCGGCAAAGCTGATTGCAACAATCAGCAGTCCGATTGAACGGGATGTCTATTCTTCAAAGGTTGCATCCGAACTCGGAGTTGACAAAAATGCATTCAAACAGCAGGTGTCAAGGGTGTCACGCAGAGGTGAAAAGGCTGAAGAAAAGAAACAGGCTCGTCAAATTCAGCTTGAACTCAGCCGAAGAAATGACAAAATTAATCCCGAACATTTCCAAAAGCCACGCAGTTCAAGTGCCGAAGAAGCACTTTTGGTTTATCTTTTAAACAATCCCGATGCATATGAGGAGATTTCTGCAAGGGTAAAGCCCGAACAATTTCAGAATACTCTGATGCGGAGGTTTTTGAATATTTCAGCGCTCGCATTGAGAGGGGAGAAGATCCTCTTACGAATACGGCGGCAGATTTTACACAGGATGAAAATTCAAAGCTTTATCAGCTGATGTCACAGGCAATTCCGGGGGCGTCAACCGCTGAGGCAATGAATGAATACATAAATGTTATCAACGAGGAAAGCTCAAAGCTCAATTCCGGCGATTTAGCCGATGTTTCAAATGAGGAGCTTATGGCATATCTTGATAAAATAAGGAAAAAGAAACAGTAAACGCAGGAAAGGAAAATGAGTATGGCAGCTACACCCGATAAGAAAACAGTCGTAAGAGAACTTATGGAACTCGGTAAGCAGAAAGGTCAGCTTACAAACCAGGACATTCTTGATGCAATCGGTGAAATTGACTTTGATCCCGAACAGCTTGAAAAGCTTTATGATTCACTTGCACAGCTTGGCATTGAAATCGTAGAGGATTCAGGCGATATTAAAATTGACGATATCGACCTCGGCTTTGATGAAGGCAAAGACGGCGACTCACACGCTCAGATTGCAGAAACAGGCAGCGTTTCGGTTGACGATCCCGTAAAGGTATATCTTAAAGAAATCGGACGGGTTCCGCTACTTTCTTCCGATGAAGAAATCAACCTCGCAATCAGAATCGCTGATGGTGATGTTGCCGCAAAACAGCGTCTTTCCGAGGCAAACCTTCGTCTTGTTGTTTCAATTGCAAAGCGTTATCTCGGCAGAGGCATGCAGTTTCTTGACCTTATTCAGGAAGGCAATCTCGGCCTTATCAAGGCTGTAGAAAAGTTTGACTATACAAAGGGCTTTAAATTTTCAACATATGCAACATGGTGGATCAGACAGGCCATTACCCGTGCAATTGCAGATCAGGCTCGTACAATCCGTATCCCTGTTCATATGGTTGAAACTATCAATAAGGTAAAAAGGTTCAGAGTCAGCTCCTTCACCAGAACGGTCATGAGCCGTCTGCCGATGAAATTGCCGCAGAAATTGATATGCCTGTTGATAAGGTTCGTGAAATTATGCGTGTTGCTCAGGAGCCTGTTTCACTTGAAACTCCTATAGGCGGGGAGGAAGACAGCCATCTCGGTGACTTTATCCCCGATAACGATGCTCCCGCACCTGCCGATGCCGCATCACACACAATGCTCCGTGAACAGCTTTCGGATGTTCTTTCAACCCTCACTCCCCGTGAAGCTAAGGTTCTCAAACTCCGTTTCGGTCTTGAGGACGGCAGAAGCAGAACTCTTGAAGAAGTCGGCAAGGAGTTTAATGTAACCCGTGAGCGTATCCGTCAGATTGAGGCAAAGGCTCTCCGTAAGCTCCGTCATCCCTCAAGAAGCAGAAAGCTCAAGGACTATCTTGACTATTAATCAGACTTTATGATTACTTTTGATGAATGCGGCGCAATGCTTGACGAAATTGCAGATTCCATGCCTTATGAATTATACAGAGATTTAAACGGTGGGATTTCACTTCTTCCGCAGTTAAAGGTTCATCCAAAAGCACTTAACAATGATTTGTTCATTTTGGGTGAGTACATACGCAATTCTCTCGGCAATGCAATTGTGTTTTACTACGGTTCAATCAACAGGGTTTACGGCTCACTTGATAATGAGGAATACCGAAAAAAGCTTGTTGAAATACTTCATCACGAGGTTCGCCATCATAACGAGTATCTTGCAGGTTGCGATGATCTCGGAATTTTTGACAGAAATCAGATTGACGATTATCTTAGAAAACACAGGAAATAATCAAATGAAATTTTTAAGAGGACAGCTTTCCAAAACAGAAAGCTGTCCTCCTTTGTTATCTTACCTTTATAATCTGCCCCGGATAAATTACATTCGGATTTGAAAGTCCGTTAAGCCGTGAGAGATTTTCAACGGTTGTTCCGTGCATTTGTGCAATTATCCACAGCGAATCGCCCGGACGGGCAACATGATACTGCGTTTCCGCACTGCCGGCGGGAACCGTAAGAACCTGACCTACAAAAATAGCGTCAGGAGTTTGAATGTTGTTGTATTTTAATATGTCATTCACCGTTGTCTGAAAGAACTGCGCAATGCCAAAAAGCGTATTGCCGGGACGAACGGTGTACTGAACCATTTCCATATCTGTCCTCCTTGCTTTTCATAGTAACAATATATGCCTGTGACAAAAATGCGTTACTCCTGCATAAAATAAACCGTGTACGGAAAAATAACAATGCAGACAAAACACAGCGTTCCTCAGATTAAAAATATCTGAAAACGGTTTATGTTTTAAAATTTCAATACGAGAGGGCATATAAATGGAAATAAAAATAGATACGATAATCGGAAGAGAAATAATTGATTCAAGAGGAAACCCTACGGTTGAGGCGGAGGTCGGACTTTCCGACGGAACCTTTGCAAAAGCGTCTGTCCCTTCGGGTGCGTCAACTGGAGAATTTGAGGCGGTTGAACTTCGTGACGGTGAAAAACGCTATCTCGGCAAAGGTGTGCAGAGAGCCGTTGAAAATATCAACAGCATAATTTCACCTAATCTTTGTTGCGACTCACCTTTTTGACCAGTGTGCAATCGACAGCAAAATGATTGAACTTGACGGCACGGAAAATAAGGAATTGCTCGGTGCAAATGCTATTCTTGCCGTATCGCTTGCCTGTGCAAAGGCGGCGGCAAAGAATCTCAGATTGCCGTTATTCCGTTATATCGGCGGAACATATTCGGTCAGAATGCCTGTTCCAATGATGAACATTCTCAACGGCGGCGCTCATGCGTCAAACAATATCGACATTCAGGAATTTATGATTATGCCTGTCGGTGCAAGGTGTTTTTCCGAGGGAATGATGCAGTGCTGTGAAATCTACCATACACTCGGCAAAATTCTAAAAGAGAATAATATGTCAACAGGTGTAGGCGATGAGGGCGGTTATGCACCGAGCCTGAAAAGTGATGAGGATGCAATTGAGTATATAATTAAGGCGATTGAAAAAACAGGTTATACTACCGATGAAATTAAAATTGCGCTCGATGCCGCATCTTCCGAATGGTATTCCGATGGAAAATATATTCTTCCAAAGAGAGGCGATTCGCTTTCAAGCGATGAACTTATTAATTATTTTGACAAGCTCTGTTCTGATTATCCGATTATCTCGCTTGAAGATCCGCTTTCCGAACACGACTGGGACGGTTGGCAGAATATTACTTCAAAAAATCGGCAACAAAGTTCAGCTTGTCGGCGATGATTTGTTTGTTACAAATACAAAAAGACTTAAAAAGGCATAGAGCTTGGAGCAGGCAACGCAATTTTGATTAAAATTAATCAGATAGGAACGCTGACGGAAACGCTTGATGCAATTGACACGGCTCACAAGGCAGGTTATCGCACGATTATTTCACACAGAAGCGGCGAAACGGAGGACACAACCATTGCGGATATTGCCGTTGCGGTTAATTCGGGACAGATAAAAACAGGTGCTCCGTGCAGAACCGACAGAGTTGCAAAATATAACAGACTTCTTCGGATTGAGAGCGCAATTGTCAACACTTCAACCTACGGCTTGTGATTCTGTCATCCCCGACTGCGGTCGGGGATTTTTTCTATTGATAACAAAATTCAATAATTTAGTAAATTTAATTGCCAAATTGTATTTTTTTGACAGATTTTTCTTTGTCTTAATATAAATTTAAAAATAAACTTTTAGAAAATCAGCATATTGCACATATTTGTCAAAGAAAATTCTACAACAATAAAGCCTTTATCAATTGCTATATTCTTAATCGGAATTAAAATATATTGCCTTATATGATAAAATTAACTAATGAAATGCTAACATTGGAATTCGTATGGACTATTGTAAAACAGTGCTGATTGTAACCTTTGTTTTGCTCATATCCGAATAAGTCAGGAGGCATTTTTGATTGTTTCTAAAAAGATTATTGGCAGGAGTAATGACAGCTATGATGATTACAGGAATGTGTGCGGCTGATGTTTCGGCAGCGGAAAAGAAAACTGTAACAGATTATCAGGCATATGCTGCAAATCTGGATAAGTCGGCATATTCAGGTAATGATTTGGGGGCTTCTTACTCAAAAAAGGCAACTACCTTCAAGGTATGGTCGCCTAATGCGGCGTCTGTTCGTGTGAATATTTTTGAACACGGCAGTGATAATGAGGGAGATGCAGGTTCTATAATGTCAAGAGCCATGTCGCTTGACAAAACAACGGGCGTGTGGTCTGTTACAATTAACGGTGACCTGCTTAACAAATATTATACCTACTCGGTAACACACGGAAAAACTACCAAGGAAACAGCCGATGTCTATGCAAAGGCGTGCGGTGTGAACGGTCAACGCTCAATGGTTGTCGATTTAAGCACAACCAATCCCGATGGTTGGGAAAATGATAAGCATGTGCTTGTACAGAATCAGACTGATGCGTCGGTCTGGGAAATCTCTGTAGCAGACTTTTCATCATCCGAATCAAGCGGCGTGAGTGAGGCTAACCGTGGCAAGTACCTTTGCTTTTTACCGAAGAGGGTACAACAGTCAACGGTGTTCAGGGTGCGTCATCAACCTGCGTTGACTATCTGAAAAAAAACTCGGCGTTAAGTATGTGCAGATTATGCCGTTCTATGATTTCGGTTCTGTTGACGAGAGCAAGAACATTATGGATCCAGTACAACTGGGGCTATGATCCCGTCAACTACAACTGCCCCGAGGGTTCTTATTCAACAAATCCTAAAAAAAGGGTGAAGTGAGAATCAAGGAATGTAAGCAGATGATTCAGGCACTTCATAATGCCGGAATCGGTGTAATTATGGATGTTGTCTATAACCACACCTACACCTCTGATTCTTGGCTTCAGAGAACAGTTCCGAATTATTACTACAGAATGAACAATGACGGAACTTTCTCAAACGGTTCGGGCTGTTCAAACGATACAGCAAGCGAACATCTTATGTTCAGAAAGTATATGATTGATTCCGTTACATATTGGGCAAGCGAATATCACATTGACGGTTTTCGCTTTGACCTTATGGGACTTCATGATGTAACAACTATGAATTCAATTCGTACCGCACTTGACAATCTTTATGCAGACGGCAGCGGCAGTCAGATTCTTATGTACGGTGAGGCGTGGGATATGGCAACCAATTGTGACGAAGGCACAGTATTGGCAAGTCAGAAAAATCTCAAGCAGTTGAGCGACCGCATCGGTGCGTTTGATGATACAATCCGTGATGCAATCAAAGGGCAGTACAGTCGGTACGGACGGTGCTTTTGTTCAGGAAGGTTCACGCAGAGCCAACCTGAAAACGGGCATAGCAGGTCAGAGTGACACAACAACAGGCTGGGCAAATGTTCCGTCACAATGTGTAACATATGCGTCATGTCACGATAACCTTTGTCTTTACGATAAGCTTGTCGGCTCGGTTTACGGTGCCGACGGTAAATATCGCAAAAGATATGAAGATCTTGTTGCAATGAACAAGCTTTCTGCGGCAATTGTTATTACTTCACAGGGTATTCCGTTCTCACTCGGCGGTGAGGAGTTTTGTCGCAGTAAAGACGGTGATGAAAACAGCTATGCGTCAAGCAGAAAAGAAAATATGCTTGACTGGGAAAATGTCGATCTCTATTCAGATGTAATTGAATATTACAGAGGTCTTTATAAAATCCGTGACGCTTTTGCGGCATTCTCGGATTCTACTGCTGCAACAGCCAACAGCCTTACATATCTTTCCGATGTTCCAAAGGGTGTTATGGGCTACACAATAAATCAACACCGAGAGCGGAAAATGGAGTCAGATGTGCGTAATCTTCAACGGCTCCGATTCTGCACAGAATGTTACCGCAAAAGGCGACTGGGTTGTTCTTGCAGATAACAAGACAGCAGGACTTCGCAACATAAAGAATGTTACAAACAGCGTAAAGGTTGAAGCTCATTCAGCCGTTATTATGGTTGACACAAAGAGCTATGATTCTGCGGGAATTATGGATGATGAGGGCGCTGTTGTCATTGATTATTATGACAACAAAACCGAAAAACTCATCAAGTCACAGACGCTCACAGGCGAGCTCGGCACAAGCTATGATTTGACAAATCTTGCGTCAACTCTTAATTATGATGTTAAGAAAACCGACGGTGAAATCAAAGGTGTGTTCACGGATCAGGTAGGTCATGCAAAGGTTTATGTTGAAGAATATGACGGCGAGATGTCAACGGTTACCGTAAAGTTTGTTGACGAAACAAATAATACGGAAATTGAAGATTCTTTTCTTGTAAAAAACAGAAAGGGCGAGCAGTATTATACTCCCGACCTTCCGTCAATTAAAAATTACAAGCTTGTTCTTGATGACCTCCCGACAAACGGTGCAGGCAAGCTTGATTCTGCAAGCAAGACCGTTACATACAAATATACGCGTGTAACTGATGATGAGGATAAGACTGTTTGCAGAGTCAATGCCATTTATATGGACGATTCGGGAAAAATTCTTGATACAAAGACAATCACAGGTGTTGAAGGACAGGCTTATCCCCTCTCTCAAAATACATATGAGGAAAAAGATCTTGTAAGCGTTCCCGAAAAGGCAAACGGAACATTTAAATCGGGCGAAATCAATGTAGTGTTCAGCTACTCGTCAAACCCCGATCCGCTCAAGCAGATGCTTCCGTTTGTGTATGTCGGCACCGGTCTTATAATTGCTCTGTGTGCGGCATCGGTTATTTATTCTTCAAACAAGCGTAAAAAACGCATTATGGCAGAGCTTGATAGTGAAGAAGATTAATTAAAGGTAGTTATTTCCGTTTGCTAACGGAATAGATTATAAGAATTAATAAGGAGGAATATTATCTATGAGAACTACGAAGAAAATTGTTTCTGCAGTTCTTGCAGCGTGCATGCTTGCCTCAACAGCGGTTGTATCAAGCTTTGCCGCAACAGCCGATGACAGTTCGGCAGTTTCAAGCGACTACGCAAGAGACAATTCTTACACAAAGGCTGCTGAAGATATTGACGCTCAGTATGCTTATTCCGGCAATGATCTTGGTGTTACTTACACAAAAAAGATGCTACAACATTCAAGGTTTGGTCACCGACAGCAACCGGTGTTAAGCTCAATATCTTTACAAAAGGTTCGGATGACGAACAGGGTGCATCTAAAGTTGCCAGCTACACACTTGAAAAAATGCTCGTTGACGGTGAGTGGAACGGCGTTTGGACGATTACACTCGTCGGCGAATGGAAGGATTATTATTACACATACTCAGTCACAACAACAGACACAACACACATCGGTTCAGATGCAACAAAGACTTATGAAACACAGGATGTATACTCAACGGCAACAGGCGTAAACGGCAAGCGCTCAATGATTGTTGATCTTGACGAGACAGATCCTGAGGGCTGGTCAAACGATAACCATGTTCTTCTTGACAAATCAACAAAGTCATCAGTATGGGAACTCCATATCAAAGACTTTTCTTATGACAAGGCTTCGGGCGTAAGCGATGCTAACAGAGGCAAGTACCTTGCTTTCACAGAATCAGGCACAACTCTTAACGGCGAGGGCAAGGTTTCAACCTGTATTGATTACCTCAAGGAACTTGGTGTAACAACAGTACAGCTTAACCCGTTCTATGACTTCCAGTCAGTAAATGAGGCAGGCGATGATTCTCAGTTTAACTGGGGTTATGATCCGGTAAACTACAATGTTCCGGATGGCTCGTATTCTTCAAATCCGTATGACGGTAAAGTAAGAATCAAAGAGTGCAAGGAAATGATCAAGGCTCTCCATGACGCCGGCATTTCCGTTGTAATGGATGTTGTTTACAACCATACTTATTCAACTGATTCATGCTTCCAGTACACAGTTCCTAACTACTACTACAGAATGAAAACAACAGGCGCATTCTCAAACGGTTCGGGTTGCGGCAACGAAGGTGCAACAGAGCGTGCAATGTACAGACAGTATGTTATTGATTCACTCAAGTATTGGGTAAACGAATACCATGTTGACGGCTTCCGTTTTGACCTTATGGGTCTTATGGATGTTGAAACAATGAATATGGCAAGAGAAGCGCTTGACCAAATTGACCCACGAATCACAATGTGGGGTGAAGGCTGGGCAGGCGGTGACTCCTACCACCCGACTAACACTTGCTCAGGCACAAAATTTTATCCTGCAACACAGGCTAATGCGTCAAGACTCAGCGACAGAATAGCCATCTTCAATGACGGCATCCGTGACGGTATAAAGGGAAGTGCAATGGACATCAGCGATGTTGGTTTTATACAGGGCTCAAAGTCATCCGCAAAGGGTGTAAGCTACGGCGTTCGTGCCAACAGCTCAGGTACATACAAGTGGAAGGCTCAGGCTCCTTCACAGTGCGTAACCTATGATGCGTGTCACGATAACGCAACACTTTACGATCAGATTATTGCGTCAACAGGTCTGGCAGACTACGGAGAGAGAAATTCCGAGGCTGTTAAGATGAACAGGCTTGCAAGTGCAATTATCTACACATCACAGGGTATTTCATTCACACTTGCCGGTGAAGAAATGGCTCGTTCAAAAGACGGTGACACAAACAGCTACAAGTCGGCAGCTGACCTTAATATGATTAAATGGCAGAATGTTGTTGACTATGCCGATGTAGTTTCTTACTACAAGGGTATGATGCAGATTAAGTCAGCATTCTCGCCTCTCACAGCTATGGATAATTCATATGCTGACAAATACACATTCACAAAAAAGGTTTCTGCTTCAACAAATCAGATTTCATTCACAATTCAGAACGATGTTGAGGGTGAATGGAACAAGATGGCTGTTATTTATAACAATGCAACCACAGCTGCAGATGTAACTCTTTCGGATACATCCGTAACAGATTGGGTTGTTATCGCTAACGGTGAAACAGCAGGTCTTGACTCACTCGGCGAGGTGACAGGCTCAACATTCACAGTACCTGCTCGTTCGGCTATCGTAGCTGTTGACAAGGCAGGCTATGAGTCAGCAGGCATCCATTCTTCAAAAGGTAAGGTAAAAGTAAACTATGTTTACGAAGCAACAGGCGAAAAGCTTGAAGATTCTGTAATCCTTCAGGGTTCTGTAGGCTCAGGTTATGTAACAGTTCCGAGTGCAGTTGTTCCCGATACATACATTGTAAGCCGTATTGGCGGAAATGCAGAAGGCAAATATACTTCCGATATGCAGGAGGTTACATACTACTACACAGACTACATTCCTGAATCACTCAAGAACGCTGACTTCAACGGTGACGGTGAAGTTAATGTAATTGACGCTACACTTCTTCAGAAGTATATTGTAAAAGCTTGAAACTCCTACAGTTGATGAATCGGTTCTTGACCTAAACTATGACGGTACTTTCAACGTTGAAGATTCAACAATGATAATGAAGTATGTTGTTGGAATTCCTGTATCTTCCGGTAAAGTAACAGTAAACTACTACTACACAGACGCTGACGGAAAACAGCAGAAGCTCACTGATTCAATCGTATTCGCAGGCAGAGCAGGCAGCACATATAAGTCAACTGCATTCAAGGTTGTTGGCTACGCTGTTGATCCTGACAGAATGCCGGAAAAATCAGTCGGGCTTAATTCCTTACGGTGAGGCTGAGGTAAACTACTACTACATCGCATCAAGCCTTGACATCAAACTTCATGTAAAGCACAACGGTTCAGATACATGGACACCATACCTCTGGATATGGGGTTCAGACCTCAAGGGCAAAGACTCAGGCAACTTTATGTCAGAGTGGCCGGGTGATCCTATGACTGAAGGTGAAAACGGTTGGTTTGATTACAGCTTCACATATAAGGGAGCAGGTACATACAATGTAATTGTATCCGATAACGCTACTAACCAAACAATTGACTACAAGGGCTTTGTAGATAATGAAATGTGGATTGTAATTGATGACTCTGCTGTTATGGGCGGTACATACCTTACATTCTACACAGATAACCCTGACACTAACCCCAAACGCTCCAATCGCTGAGCAGGTTACACTCGGTTAATCTTAAATCACAAACACAAATTGCAAAAAGAGGGCTGACCTTAAACGGTCAGCCCTTTTAATCGCTAAAAAAGGTTATTATTGCTTTGTAACGGAAAACTCCCCGACAGCTTATAAAACTGTCGGGGAGTCATTGGTTTATCAGTTGTTGTTCATTCTGTAGCAGAGAGTCATAAGACTGTCGCTGAGATGAACATTCTCTACCATAGTATCATTATAACGAGCATTTATATCATAGTGGCTGAAATTCCAGTAATTCTTGATTCCGTGTGAATATAGCTTATCGAGAACATTTTCAACACAAACACGGGGAATGCACAAAAAACGCTGTGTCAATATGATTTTTATTACAAAAATCGTCGAGTTCACTTTCGTTTTTAACTGTAATTCCGTTGAGCTTTGAACCGACTTTTTGTTCGTTGCTGTCAAAACAAGCGATAAGCTCAAAACCGAGTTTTTCAAAATTCATATGCATTGCAACGGCCTTACCAAGATTACCCGCACCGATAAGAATGGCCTTGTAATCGTTGTTAAGTCCCAGA
>VOFC01000746.1_pt1 | contig 86000 bp, 142 predicted proteins | sample 5384161 | NCBI WGS metagenome assembly VOFC01 (sample SAMN12384722, study PRJNA508395) | human gut metagenome | isolation source: healthy gut B | host: Homo sapiens | reverse complement strand
CCCATTTGGATTTGCAATAATGATTATTATAGCATTGCTAACAACAATACTTGTAACTTGGTGGCTTAAGAAAAAAGATATGTTTAATTAAATATTTATCAAAAGAGACTGCGGCTGTTGCCCCAAAGGGACCGGGTCTTTTTTGTCCAATTGAATAAAATTATTTTAATCTAAAAAAAAATTGAACAAAAAAAGACCCGGTCCCTTTGGGGCAACAGCCATTATTTATTTTCGATTACACATACAAAGTCTTATTATTACTATAAATAACATAGCCAGGTTTACTTCCACTAGGTTTTTTAACAAAAGAAACCTTGCAAAAATCTACAGGAATATGAGAAGAATTTTTTTGCTTTGCTATGTTTTGCGCAAGTTTAGCAACTTCAAACAAAACATCATCTGGAACAATTTCATTAGGGTTAGTTTTTAAAATTACGTGGCTTCCGTGGATATCTTTAGTGTGAAACCAAATATCATTTTTATTTGCAAATTTGCAAGTTAAATAATCATTTTCTTTATTATTTCTACCAACCAAAACTGTATAACCGTCAATTACATATTTTAAAGGATTAAAAGATGTAAGTTTATTTTTGGTCATCGGTTTTGCTTTTTTATTAGAAGCTTTTTTTTTGATGAAGATTTTACCTTTAATTTATCGGAAAATAAGCCATTTTCTGATATTTCATCATAAATTGCTCCAAGATCGTCTATAGATTTTGCATTATCTAATTCGTAAATAACACTTTCGATATAATCAATATCTCTAATTGTTTCATCCTTTTGAACATTTACAATTGCAAGTGCATTTTTGAGTTTGTTGTATTTTTTAAAATATCTTTTGGCATTATATGATGGCAAATACTTTTGGTCTAAAGGAATAGTAATAGGGGAGTTATTATCATAATAATTTTCAACTTCTATACTATTTACATTCCTATTAGGAATACGATAAAGATTTGATGTTATAAGTTCACCATATAATCGAAATTTGTCCATATTATTACATTCTGAAAGCTTATTATCTATATTTTCCAAACGTTTTTCATATTTTTTTAGAGTTGCTAAAATAAGGTGAAGAATACTATTTCTGTAATTTTTGAATAGCTCTGAGGTTTCTTTTTCAAAGTAAAAATCATCAATTTTATAATTTAGATTAAATTGACTTTCATTTTCTATATTTGATGTATATAGGTAATAATCTTTTTGATTCTCTGCTAAAAATATATCCAAAAAAGATGACGATAATATTTCATTTATTTTGTTATAAATTAGTTCAAGATTATTTTTTGAAATTTCTTTTATGTTTAATTTGCTTAAAATATTTTGAATGAAAGACAAACTAATACCATTAAATTTGTTTGAAATTATTTTATCAATCATAAAATTTGATACATTTAGATTTTCTATATTTAATGAATTTTCTGCAATATATTCTATAAGTTTAGGTTCAATAGCATTGTAAAAATCATCAAAAGTATTTAATTTTAAAAAACTATATTTTGTTGATTCTGGAAAAATATACCTGGCTGTTGGGTAAATATCTCTGTTTGAATTTTCCAATGTTGAGGTATGTCTCATACTATCTACTATTATATTGTTGGAATCTGTTAGGATAATATTACTGTGTTTACCCATTAATTCTATAATTAGCTTTCTGCAAATAGGTTTATTAGGGTTTTCATTATTTTCTAAATCTATAAAAACAATTCTTTCTAAATCAATAGTATAAATATTTTTTTATTTTAAGACCAATTAAATATTTTCTAAGTAACATACAAAAATTAGGTGCTGTAGATGGATTTTTTTGCGGATGTGAAGTTAAATTTATTCTACAATTATTTGATGATATACATATAAGTAACATAAGATTGAACTTTTGCCATAAAGTCCAAGTGTTACAGTATTTTTGTCTGGTTCGTAAACTTTATCTATTTTATATCCAATAATATTTTTCAATTCTTTAGTAATTGATTTTGTAACAATTCCATCAAAAGCCATTTTAACAGTACCTCCTAAAATTTTTCTAAAATATTTTAACACTAAAATTCAGTAATATCAAGTTATTTGACAAAATATGATAAAAAGTGCTATAATGGAAAAGTCCAAAAGGAGATTGAGAAAAAATGAATAATGAAAATAAAAAGGTAATATCTATAAGATTAATTTATATATTACCAATTATAGCTATGATTATAGCAATAGTGCTGTATGCAACGAAAAATTTTAGTATAAAAACAGAACAAATTGCAAAAAATAGTGAACAAGAAGAAATAAATGTAGCAAGTATAAATAGGGAAGAAAAAATTGAAACAACATCAAGAAGTGAGGAAATTACAAGAAATAATGATGAGCTACAAAAAGAAAACCTACAAGCTGAAAAAATAATGAAGGACAAAAAGAAGAAGTTGTAGTTGAAGAGCAAAAAGCTGAAAATACTAATGAAGAACAAGAAGAAAAATAAATACATTTCAATAAAAGATGTAAAAATATCAAAAGATATGGACTTAACTGTAAGAACAGGGCTATCAAGAGCGGATTTTATAACATTAATTTCTGGGGTAAAAGCTGATACATCAGGCTTTTTTGAGGAAAATGCAGGAACAATTTATGATTTATGTGAAGAATATTCATTAAATGAGATATTTTTTTTGCGGAATTATTTCAGCAGAATCAGGCTGGGATATAGCATCAAATCATAGAAAAACGCATAATTACATAAGTTTGATGTCAAACGGAAAATTAATAAGTTATCCATCAGTAGAAAGTGGATTAAGAGAAGCAGCTAAAAAGTTACATACAAATTACTTAACTAAAGGTGGTAAATTCTATTATGGAAAAACCTTAACTGCTGTAAAAACAAAATTCTGCCCAGCATCAAGTACGTGGGTTAGCCTGGTTTACGGAAGAATGAGTCAAATAATAAAATAAAAAGTAAAATTAGGTGTTTAGATATGTATGAAAATGGAATAATCAGTCAAAGTAAAAATCAATTGTTAAGATATAGATATATTTTAATTGCTATATTAGTTATAATAATAGCTTTACTTATATTAGTTATGGCAGTTATATTTAAAAACAATACAAATAAAAAGAATAATGTAGCTATATCAGACAATAACAATAATAATAATGAACAAGAACAAGCAATGTTAGTTGAACTAGATAATAAGAAAAAAGAAGAAGAGCAAAGAGAAAAAGAAAAAACAAGAAGAAGAAAATGCAACAGGAATTATACATTTAACTTTTGATGATGGACCAAGTTCTGATATTACTCCAGAAATTTTAAATATTTTAAAAGAAAAAGGAGTAAAAGCCACATTTTTCTTAATACATTTTAGTGAAAAAAATGCAGAACTTGTAAAAAAGAGAGGATAACGAAGGTCATACTGTAGCATTACACGGATATTCACATACTTATTCTGAAGTATATAGTTCAGCAGATGCATGTTTAGATAATTTTAGAAAAATACAAGAGCAAGTATACGAAACAATAGGAAAAAAGCCGAATATAATAAGATTCCCTGGCGGAAGCTCAAACACAATTAGCAAAAAAATATTGTGTAGGTGTTATGACAGAAGTAACAAAAAAAAGCATTAGATGAAGGTTTTAGATATTTTGATTGGAATGTAGATTCAGATGATGCAGGTCATGCCAAAACAAGAGATGATGTATATAAGAATGTAACATCGAAAATCAAACCAGGAAGAGAAAATGTTGTATTAATGCACGATTTTTCACATAATCATAAAACATTAGAAGCATTATCAGACATAATAGATTATGGTTTGCAAAATGGATATGTATTTAGAAAAATAACAGATGATACCAAAATGGTAACACATTCGGTTAATAATTAAATTTTTTGGATTGGGGACGGTTCCTTTTGAGAAAAATTTCTGATTGGGGACGGTTCTTTTTCGGAAAAAAGAACCGTCCTCAATCAGAAATGGAGCAATACTCAAGAGGCTGAAGAGATCAGTTTCGAAAACTGATAGGCCGAGTAATCGGCGCGGGGGTTCAAATCCCTCTTGCTCCGCAAAATAAATGAAAAAAAGTCAAATTGTAGAAAAGCAATTTGACTTTTTTCTTTTACAAATTTCGACAAAAAATTATAACGATATAGATTATTAAAGCATAATATATTATGAGGTGAATTAAATTGAATTGGTTTGAAAATTTGAATCCAATAATTCAGGCTCTAATTGCAACAACATTTACTTGGGGAGTAACAGCACTTGGTTCACTTGTAGTTTGCTTTTTTAAGGAAATAAACAAAAAAGTATTAAATACAATACTAGGATTTAGTGCGGGAGTAATGATTGCTTCATCATTTTGGTCATTGCTTGCACCTGCAATAGATTTATCTGGGGAACTTGGCTACATAGCATGGATTTTACCAGCTGTAGGATTTACTATAGGAGCATTATTTGTACTGCTATCAGATAAGTTTTTAGATAAGGCATTAAAATCAAGAGGAAATTTAAGAAGTTCTGTTTCTTTAAAGAAAAGTATTTTATTGGTATCTGCAATAACTATACACAATATTCCAGAAGGAATGTCTATAGGTGTAGCATTTGGAGGTCTTGCAAGTGAGGTACCAGGAGTAACTTTAATTGGAGCGATAATGTTAGCTTTTGGAATTGAATACAAAATTTCCCAGAAGGAGCAGCTGTATCATTACCATTAAGAAAAGAGGGATTCTCAAGATTTAAAAGTTTTATGTTAGGTCAAGGTTCGGCTCTAGTTGAACCAATATCTGCTGTAATTGGTGTAATATTAGTTATGACAATAAGAAGTATTCTACCAATCCTACTTTCATTTGCAGCAGGAGCTATGATTGCTGTTGCAGCAAGAGAATTATTACCAGAATCTATAATCGAGAATAAAAATTTAGCAACATTGGGATTGATTTTGGGCTTTGTTTTGATGATGATATTGGATGTTGCACTTGGATAGAATAAAATGCTAACTTGTATTAGAATAAAAAATACCACTAGCAGTAGTGGTATTTTTCGGACTGTTGACAAAGTATTTTTATATACTTTGTCAACAGTCCGAAGAAATCATTAAAATTTTAATGATTTCTTCACATAAAATTAAACTAACAAACCAGCCATAACCAAAATTCCCAAATTATCATTATAAATCTTATCAAACTGACTAACAGGCAAAGGATTTTGACCGAAGCCCAGCCTCAATAGTAAACCCAGGTCTATTATAATTTTGAATAAACCAATCCTTATATCCCGCAAAATTAGAATTATAAGGAGTATCAGCTAAACTATATCCACTTATTTTAGCAAAAGTAGAGCCAATAAAAAAGCTATTTTTAGGTGCATAATTTTGAAATTGCCAAAAAATTACTCACCTTGAGTATGATAACTAAGAATTAATTTAAAATTATGTTCCAAAGTAAAATTATATATCGCTAAAGCTTCTGGTTCAGTTAAGGGTCCGAACCCAACAAAATCACGAGGTGCCGGAGATGTAAAACCTTGTTCAAACTTAATTTGTTTAGCTTGTTGCCACCCAGCTGGAAATTGTAAATTCAAATCCACACCTCTTATGTTTGCTTTCCAACCAGAAGGAAAGGCAATAGTTGGATAATTATTAGCTATAAATTGAGTATTGGTATATAGTGAGGAATTAGGAGAAATAGCACCTGTAACTAAATCTACGCCGGTCAGGATTAACCATAGGCATAATATAAATACTAACATTTTCAAATAAAAATTGTGAATTGACATTAAAAATATTCAAATTATTATCATATGCATAACAATAATCTTCTAGAAATTTCATAAGAACAGGAGCAGTAATCCATTCATTACCGGTGAATAGCACCTGAATAAAAAACTTCTTTAAACCATTTCCAATTTTAATAACATGGATATCTTTTCCAAGAACACTTTTTCCACTGGAAAATATTTCTAAAAATGGATATCTAGATTTTAAAGAATTAATGTTTTTTATCAATATAGAATAAGTATAATTAGTATTAGTAGGAACAATATTAAAAACACTCATAAAAATACCTCCAAATTATAGATTCTACTAAAAGTAGATAAAAAGGTAAAACCCTATTATTATATGTGATTCTAAGAATTTTAGTTACAAAAAATATTGATAAAATTTCAAATTTATGGTATAAAATTGTCAAAAAGAGGAGGGGAAAATAAATGAAGAAAAAAAATATTAATAATAGTAATTGTAGTTTCAATAATTGCAGGAATTGGAGGATATTTTTATTATAAACAAAATCAAGACAGACCAGGAAGATACATTAAATGAATATGTTTCAAAAATAAATGACGAAAAGTATAATGAAATGTATGAATTGCTAGATGAAAGTAGTAAAAATAAAATATCAGAAGAAGATTTTGTAACAAGAAATAAAAAAGATATATCAAGGAATAGATATGTCAAATATGAAAATTGAAGTAAAAAATATTCAAAAATCTGGTAAAAAAGAATAATAACATATACGGCAAAAATGGATGCATCAGGTGGAGAGATAACATTTGATAATGAAATTACATTAAATAATGAAAAGGGATACAAAATAGACTGGAGCTCAAATTTAATTTTTTCCAGAGTTAGAAGATACAGATAAGGTTAGAGTAAGCACATCAAAACCGTCAAGAGGTAAAATATTAGATAGAAATGGAAAAAGAATTAGCAGGGGAAGGAACAGCTTCATCTATAGGAATTGTTCCAGGAAAGTTAACTGATAGCAAAGAGGATGATATAAATAAAATTGCGGAATTACTTGGGGTTACAGCAGATTCTATAAATAAAAAATTACAAGCAGGATGGGTAACAGACGATAGTTTTGTACCAATAAAAACAGTTTCTTCAAATGAAAATGATTTAAAAGATAAATTGCTACAAATTAAAGGCGTAAAAATTACATCTACAAAAATAAGAAGCTATTCACTCGGAGAAGCGGCAAGTCAGCTTACTGGATATGTACAAACAATAACAAAAGAAGAGCTAGAAAAAAATGAGGGATACACATCAACATCACTTATTGGAAAAACTGGATTAGAGCAAAAATATGAGACAAGACTAAAAGGAAAAAACGGAGTTGAAATTTACATTGAAGACAAAGACGGAAAAAGAAAAAAAGACATTGATAAAACAGGATAAGGTTGATGGAGAAAATATAAAATTAACAATAGATTCTGATTTACAACAAAATTTATATAATGAACTAAAAAATGATGAAGGTTTATTTGTAGTAATGAATCCTGCAACAGGTGAGGTTTTAGCATTAGTTAGCACACCAGCTATAGATGTAAACAAAATGGTACTAGGTGTAACTAGTGATGAATGGAATGAAATTTCAAATAATGAAAAACACCAATGCTTGCAAGATATTCACAAAAATATTGTCCAGGTTCAACTTTTAAACCAATAACAAGTGGAATTGGTTTATCAACAAATTCGTTATCAGCAGAGGATACTTTTTACTTATTCAGGTTTAAGTTGGCAAAAAGATGCATCTTGGGGAACATACAATATAACAACTTTAACAGCTTATAATGGAGCTAAAAATCTAAAAAATGCCTTAATACATTCAGATAATATATATTTTGCACAAGCAGCATTAAAAATAGGAAGTAAAAATATGACAAGTGGTCTTGATAAATTAAAATTTAATGAAGATATTGATTTTGACTTAAATTTAGCAACATCACAATATTCAAATAATGGCAAAATAGAAAAAAGAAACTCTACTTGCAGATACTGGATATGGGCAAGGTCAAATTTTAGTAAATCCTGTACATATAGCCTCAATTTACTCAGCATTTTACAACGAAGGAAATATGATAAAGCCATATTTAGAATTTAAAGAAAATGCATCTCCAACAATTTTGGTAGAAAATGCGTTTTCAAAAGATGCAGCAAATGAGATAAAAAATGATTTAATCCAAGTTGTAGAAAATCCAGAAGGAACAGCAAAAGATATGAGAATAAATGGAACAACTATAGCAGGAAAAACAGGAACGGCAGAACTAAAATCTTCTAAAGATGAAAAGGCAGATACTATTGGTTGGTTTGACTGCTTTACTGTAAATAGTGAAAATCCTTATTTGTTTGTTGGTATGGTAGAAAAAGCAAATAATAATGGCGGAAGTCATTATTTAATTCCAATGATAAAAAGAGCAATATCAAAATAAAATATTGATTGGTAGCCGAAAAATATAATCGAATTTGAACTGAATAATGTGTGACTGAAATAATTTTAGAGTTTCTTAATGCGATTTGTGGGAAATGTTCGCGTCGAGCGATAGCGAGGACTAAGTGAAAGGGTGCCACAAATTACATTTAGAAACTCTTAATTATGTAAGGAGCCGTTATTCAGTTCAAATTGATTATATTTTTTCAGCTAATCATATATATTATTGGATTTTTTATTTCGTTAGTTCATATATTGCTTCAGTATAGATTTTACTTGCTAAAATCAATTTTTCAATATCAACAAATTCATTAGCTTGATGGCACATATCTGTATCACCAGGAAAGTTTGCTCCAAAAGATATACAATTATCAAAAGCCCTGGCATATGTTCCACCGCCTATTGCAATAGGTTCAAGGTTTAAATTTGTTTTCTTATTAAAAATATTGCAAAGAGTTTTTTACTAAGTAATTATCTTTAGAAACATATAAAGGATTTTGTCTTCCTGCAACATAAGTTTTTAATGAAAATTCCGCACACTTTAGGTCAATTAAATTAGTAACTGTATCAATTGGTGTATTTACTGGAATACGTAAATTAATACCAATTTGTAAATAATTTTCATAAAACTTTAGGTGCCCAACATTTAGGGTAAGTTTTCCGGATTCATCTTCAAAGTTAATATCTAAAGATTCACCATTAAATTCAGTATTTATATATCTATCAAAAAATTCAAAAAGCTTTATATTAAGTCCAAAGTGATTAAATAATTTATTTAAAAATACAATCATATAAGATATAGCGTTTTTTTTCCTAAATCTGGATGAGCAGCATGTGCTTGAACACCAGAAGATTGTAGTATTATAGAGTTCCCTTGGATAGAATAGCTAATATCGAAATCATTTATTTTATTTTTAATCAAATTTGTAACCTCAGATAAATTTATTTTAGAAGAGTCAATATCAAGTGTAACATTACATATTTTAGGTACAACATTTATAGCGTTATTATTACAATCAATATTAGAAATTTTTATTGGATAGTCTTTATATTTAGTAAAATCATCTTTCAAATAGACTGTTGCAATTCCTTTTTCAGCATAAATGCAAGGAAAATCAGCATCAGGACTAAAACTGATATCAGGTAATTCTTCAATTTCTTTATAATGTTTCATACATTTCCATGATTTTTCTTCATTAATACCCAAAATTAATCTAACTCTTGAATTGATTTTTATATTATCTTTAATAGCTTTCATAGCATAAAGTGAAGCCACAACAGGCCCTTTGTCATCAATTGCACCACGACCAAAAATTTTACCATCTTTAATAGTTGATGAAAATGGGGGAGTATCCCATCCGTCACCACTAGGAACTACATCTAAGTGACCAATAATTCCAAGAAGATTTTCTCCTTCTCCAAATTCGATATAACCACAATAATTATCAATATTTTTAGTTCTAAAACCTAGATGATTTCCTAAATCTAAAGCGTAATCAAGTGCATTTTTTGCGCCTTCTCCAAATGGCATATCAGGATTTGGAGTTTCTATAGAAACACTTGGAATATTTATAAGATTAAAAGTTTCTCTTACAATATCATTTTTTAAATTATCAATATATTCATCAAACATATTAGCCTCCTTAATTATTTTTTACAATTATATTATAAAATATATTAAACAACAATAAAATTATTGATATTTTTTTAGTAAGTATAGTAGAATGTGGATATAATTAAAGATAGCGAAAGGAAGAAAAGATGGATAATATAGAAATTGAAAATAAAGCTAAAGAGATAAGAAGAGATATTATAGAACAAGTATATAGAGCAAGTTCTAGACATCCAGGAGGTTCTTTATCAATTGCTGATATAATGGCAGTTTTATATTTCGATGAATTAAATATAGATGAAAAAAATCCAAAGTGGGAAGAAAGAGACAGACTAGTTCTATCAAAAGGACATTGTTCTCCAGCACTATATGGAGCATTAGCCGAAAGAGGATTTTTCGAAAAAGAAGATTTGAAAGGATTTAGAAATATAAATAGCAAACTTCAAGGACATCCAAATATGAATGATGTACCAGGGGTAGATATGAGTTCAGGTTCACTCGGGCAAGGTCTATCTGTAGCAAATGGTATGGCAATAAGTGGAAAATTAGATAACAAAAATTATAGAGTTTATTGCATATTAGGAGATGGAGAAATAGAAGAAGGTCAAGTTTGGGAAGCTGCAATGGCATCAAATAAATATAAATTAGATAATTTATGTGTAATAGTAGATAACAATAATCTTCAAATAGATGGAACAATAGAAGAGGTTATGAGCTCATACCCAATTGACAAAAAATTTGAGAGTTTTGGCTTTAAAGTTATTTGTATAGATGGACATAATATTCAAGAAATAAAAGAAGCATTTAAAGAGGCCAGAAACACAAAAGGGAAAAACCTACTTGCATTGTTGCAAAAACAATTAAAGGAAAAGGAGTTTCTTTTATGGAAAATCAAGTTGGATGGCATGGAAAGGCACCAAATCAAGAACAATACGAGGAGGCAATGAAAGAAATATAATTATTTCTGATTGAGGACGGTTCCTTTTGCGAAAAATGTCCCATTGGGACCGGTTCTTTGGGACATTTTCCGAAAAGAACCGTCACCAATACGAAAAAAGGAGAAAAAAATGAAAGTTTTAATTACAGGAGCATCTTCTGGAATAGGAAGAGATATGGCAAAAGAATTTGCAGAAAGAAAATACGATTTAGTAATAGTTGCTAGAGATGAAAAAAAGATTAAATGAATTAAAAACAGAACTAGAAGTAAAATACAAAATTAATGTAAAAACAGAAGTAAAAGATTTATCTGATGAAGAAAATTGTATAAGTCTTTACGAGGAAAATAAAGATATAGATACATTAGTAAACAATGCAGGATTTGGAGTGTTTGGAGAATTTACAAAAACAGATATACAAAAAGAATTAAATTTGATAAAAACAAATGTAATAGCGGTACATATTTTAACAAAATTATATTTAAAAGATATGGTAGAAAAAAAAGTGGTAAAATTTTAAATGTATCATCAATTGCAGGAAGTATGCCGGGACCACTTATGTGTGCGTATTATTCATCTAAAGCTTATGTCTTAAGATTGTCAGAGGGAATAAGAGAAGAATTAAATAAGAAAAAATCAAATGTAAAAATAAGTGTACTTCAGCCAGGACCTGTAAATACGAATTTTAATAATGTTGCAGGAGTAAAATTTAATTTGAGTTCAAAATCCAGTGAATATGTTGCAAAATATGCAGTTAAGAATTTCTTGAAAGGAAAATTTAATATTGTTCCTGGATTTATGATAAAATGTGCAAAGTTTATGTCAAAAATTACGCCAGATTTTATTGTTGCTAAAATTTGTTATTATATGCAAGAAAAGAAAAAATAATTTAGGATTTTGAAATGGGGACGGTTCCTTTTTAAAAAGGAACCGTCCCCATTTCGAAATGTACCAAAAAGACCCGGTCCCAATGGAACAATACAGAAAAATCAAATAAATTTTGTAAACAACAAGGCATCGCCATTAACATAATATTTTTTTTCTACATCCAACTTGCACAAATCCCCATTTTTTATAAAGAGAAATAGCAACAGTATTTATAGAGCAAACCTCTAAATTTAATTTTGCAATATTTTTTCTATACAAAAACCAACTAATTTTTTTCATAAGTAAATTTGAAATGCCGTTTACCTCTGAAAGATTTTTTTATAACAATATTTGTAATATCTGCTTCATCTAAAACAACCAAAGCACCTGAAAAACCGATAATTTCGTTATTATATTTAACAATAAAATATGTAGAGTTTGGATTTTCTAGTTCACTTTTAAAAACAGTATAATTCCAAAAATTATCAAAATCAGTTTCGAGAATGTCTTTTATATTTTCTAAATCAGCTAAACACATATAAGTAATTTCAAAATTACTATTTTGTTTCATTTAATTTTTCCTCCATCTTTTTTTCTGCTTCGGATTTTCTAAGATATAGAGGCATAGGCTCTTTAGCAGTTTGGTTTAAGTAATTATAAAATCCTGCAAAACCAACTTTTGAGGCTGATAAATTGTTATTTTCTACAAATTTTGAAGAGGGTAGGTGTTTTAAAATGATATCTTTATAAATAATTGCTCCATCTCCAACAAATGTTATATCATACTCAGGTTTGATGCTTTTTTATTTCAGCAAGTAAATCTTCAATATTTTCAAAAGAAGCATTACGTTTAACGATGTGACTAAATGCAGAATTTAAAATATTTTCAAAAATCTCACAATATACATTATTTTTTTTTTTTAGCATCAATTAAAGAGCAAATAACACCCATATTTTGAGAATTATATGTTAAGCTATCTAGTGAACTTACACCAATAGATGGAATATTTAAACTATCAGCAAAGGCTTTTATTGTTGCAATTCCAATTCTTATACCTGTAAATGAACCAGGACCAATATCAGAGATAAGTAAATCCATATCTGAAAGAGTTAGGTTAGTTTCCTCAAATATTTGCTTTATTAGAGGCATTAGGGCCTCGGAATGTGTTAAACCATTATCTAAATTTATTTCCTTAATAATATTAGTATCTTCTAAAATAGCTACTCCACAAATTTTACTAGAAGTTGTAATACTTAAAATTTTCAATTTAATTCCTCCTTAATTTTATCTAAAATTAATTCATATTTTTCTCCTAAAGCGGTGATTTTTAACAAACGTGAGTCTGGTTCGACAGCTGTTTTTTCAAATGAAATGTGAATATATTCAAAAGGCAAAGCATCTTCTATTAATTCACCCCATTCGATTAAACATACACCTTTTTCAAAATATTCTTCTCCACCGATAGCATAAAATTCGTCTGTATCTGATAATCTATAAACATCAAAATGGTAAATATTTACCGAATTTGATATATATTCATTTACAATATTAAATGTTGGGCTTGAAATTTCCTCTTCTAATCCATAATAGGCCAAAAAACCCTCTGTAAATTTTGTTTTACCAGAACCAAGTTCACCTGTTAAAACAACAGTATCACCTTTTGATAAATATTTAGCTAAAGTTTTTGCAATATTCATTGTTTGATTACTTGAAGTTGATAATATATTAATTGATTTCATAAAACATTCCTTTCTATATAATCTCTTTTAACCTATTTTATATGATACTACAAATTTAAGTTTTCAGCAACAAAAATTGAAAAAAAAGGTTGTATTTTTAGGAATTTTAATTTATAATAATAAAAGTTTTAAATAAAGAGGCGATTAAATGAAAGATAAATCTTGGATAATTATATTAATAATGGGAATAGCACTAGCTATATCTTTAGGATACAGTATTGTTGTAAGTCAAAAAACAAAAAATATAGGGGAGAGCACGGTTACTACAACAAGTATAATTGAAATGAAAGCATCAACGGTTACTATAAAAAATACTCTAACAGGAACAGGAAATATCGAGTATAAAGAAAAAAGATAACAGTACAAATATTGAAAATCAAGAAAACAGTGATGTACAAGAAAATATAAATGAAACAGAAAATAATGAAAATGTAGAAAAAACATATCAAATCACATTATCAATAGAAGATAAAAACTTAGAAAAAGCAAAAGAAAACCAAGATGTTGAAATTTCTATAAAAAAAGATGAAGAAACCTTAAACTATGTCGGCAAAGTAACAAAAATAAACAAAGACATAAATAACAAATCAACTTTAAATGTAGAAATAACAAATCCTGATGAAAGATTAGAAGAAAATATGCAAGTTAATTGTACTGTAATTATTGAAAAAAGCAGAAAATGTTGTAGGTTTACCAGTAGAAGCAGTTCAAAAAGATGAAGAAGGTAAAGAATATGTTGATGTTGTTCAAGATGATGGAACAGCAAAACAAGTTTATATAAAAACAGGAATATCTGATGATTATTATGTAGAAATTACTTATGGATTAAATGTAGGAGATAGTGTTCAAATTGTTAAATCTACAACTACTGTTGTTAATAAAAATAATGAGAATAAAAATGTGGTTAGTGAAACATAGTTTTCACTAATCTTTATGCCACTATAGCTCAGTTGGTAGAGCGACGGATTCGTAACCCGTAGGCCAGCAGTTCGATTCTGCTTAGTGGCTCCAAATTACAAAGAAAAGAGGAAACATAAAAATGGGATTTTTTGATAAATTAAAAACAGGAATAAACAAAACAAAAGAATCATTCAATACAAAAATAAATAATGTATTTAGCAACTTCAGAAAGGTAGACGAAGATTTTCTAGAAGAACTAGAAGAAGTACTAATAATGTCAGATATGGGAGTAGATACATCAGTAAAAATAGTAAATAACCTAAGAAAAAGAATAAAAAAAAAGATAACATAAAAGACGAAGAAGAAGTAAAGAGGGCCTTAAGAGAAGAAATAAAATCAATATTTGACGAAGTTGAAAACAAACTAAATTTAGAAACAAAACCATCAGTAATACTAGTAGTTGGAGTAAATGGAGTAGGAAAAACAACATCAATAGGAAAAATTGCAAACAGATTAAAACAAGATGGAAAAAAAAAGTAGTAATAGCAGCAGCAGACACATTTAGAGCAGCAGCAGTAGAGCAGTTAGAAGTATGGGCAAATAGGGCAGGATGTGAACTAGTAAAAAAGAAGAAGGACACGACCCAGCATCAGTTGTATATGAGGCAATAAGAAGAACAAAAGAAACATCAGCAGATGTGTTACTAGTAGACACAGCAGGACGTTTGCATAATAAAAAATATTTAATGGACGAGCTTCATAAACTTAAAAAAAGTAATAAATAAAGAAATGGGAGACCTAAGTCAAGAAGTTCTTTTAGTATTAGATGCAACAACAGGGCAAAATGCAATAAATCAAGTAAAAGCATTTAAGCAAGAAACAGATGTAACAGGTTTAGTCTTAACAAAACTTGATGGTTCAAGCAAAGGTGGAGTAGTAGTTGGAATTGTAGAAAGAAAACAAAATACCAGTAAAATTTATAGGTGTTGGAGAACAAATTGACGATATGGAAATATTTAATAGCGAAGATTTTGCAAAAGCTATAATATAAAATAAAATCCAGTATATACTTAAATAAAAGTTATATACTGGAATTTTTTTGCATTTTACTCAAATATATGCTATAATAAGAATTTTAAGGAAAAGAGGAGAAAAATGGAAAAGAAAAAAAATATTAACACTTCGTAGAATCCTAGTTACAGTATTTTTAATAGTATGTGCGGTAATTGCCTACATAAACTTCAGAGGAAGCTATTTAGAATACAAAGAGCTAGGAGAGAATTATTTACAAACATTTTTAACTAAAGAAAAATATTACTATAGAGTATTAATAATAAATTTCATATTAGTATATATAATAATGTATTTTTCAGGTCGAAAAATAAAAAAAGGACTAAAAGTATTTTTCGAGCAAGAAAATAAACAAGTACCAAGGCTTCCAAATAAATCAATAGCAATAGTAACAGCAATTATAGAAAGCCTAATTGTAGGACAAAAATTTACACCAAATATAATCTTGTGGATAAGCAATACAAGTTTTAGAGAGGTGGATGCAGTATTTGGATTAGATGTATCATTTTTATGTTTATTGAGCCGTTACTTAAAATGGCGGTGTTATATTTTATTGCAATATGTATTGGGATAATAATATATACATTTATATATTACGTAATAGTATTTAACAAATATTTTGATGGTGTTGATAGAGAAACACTAAAACAAAATTTAGCAATGAAAACTTTATACAGAAATATAAGATTAGTAGCAATAAGTCTATGTGCATATATAGAAGTTTGCTCAATGGATATAGTATTTGATAATTTCCTAACAACAGATAATGGAATAAAACTAGCAGGAGCAGGGCTAGTTGACAGTACTATAAAATATTGGGGATACAATATTTTGGGAGTAGTATTACTTGTATCTATATTTAGGGCAATAAACAGTTTTAAAAAAGGAAAACAATCAAAAATTTTAAAAGATTTAATAGTAGTTCCTATTTATCTAGTGGCTTTATTTATAGTAATGTTAATGTTTGATTTAATCTTTGTAAATCAAAATGAATTTGACAAAGAGAAAAAAATACATAGAAAGCAATATATCTACCACAAAAAAAGCTTATGGAATAGATTGTGATTCAGAATCTATAGACTATACAGGAACAATAACAGATGAAGAGGTTCAAAAAATCAAAATATAATAGATAATGCAACAATAGTAGATAAGCAAACAGTATTAGAAAATTTGAATGAAACACAAGCAAGTTCAGGATATTATACATATAAAATAGCCAAAATATCAAGTTATGAAGTAAATGGAATGAAAAAATTAATGTATGTATCTCCTAGAGAAATAATAAATAATAGAAGAACATATAATAGTAAAACCTATGAATATACACACGGATATGGATTAATATTTACATCAAGTACAGAAAGTTCAGATGATGGAACAATAAGGTATATTCAAAATGATATAGCAGGAAAAGAAAGTAATATAATAAAGGTAAATGAACCAAGAATTTATTATGGATTAGAAACTAACACAACAGTAGTAACTAACGCAAAAGATAAAAAGGAATTTGATTATTCAGACGAGCAAAAAAGATTACGAAACAAGTTACAATGGAGAAGCGGGCTTAAAAATGAATTTCTTAGATAGATTAATTCTAGGAATAAAAGAAAAGAATGTAAATATAGCTTTATCAGGCTCAGTAACATCAGAAAGTAAAATTTTAATAAATAGAAACATTATAAAAAAGAGCAAGACTTGCACTTCCAGATGTAATTTATGACAATAATCCTTACACAGTTTTAGATGAAAATGGGGATATCTATTGGGTAATAGACGCATATACAGTATCTAGCAGTTATCCATATTCAACATATACAGAAATAGAATATAATGGACAAAAAAGAGATATAAATTATATAAGAAATTCAATAAAAGTAATAATAAATAGCTATACAGGTGAGATAAAATATTACATAACAGATAGAACAGACCCAATAGCAATGGCATATAGAAAAGTATATCCAGAATTATTCCAAGATTTAGACAGTGAGATTTCAAAAACAATACAAGATCAATTTATTTATCCGGAATTTTTATATAATGTACAATCAACAATGTTAGAAGAATATCATAATACAAAAGCAGATGTATTATACAGAAGTGACAATACTTGGGAAAAGGCAACATATAAAAATCAAAGTACAAACAATAAAACAAAAATACATTAAAACCATATTACACAATGGTATCTAACTCAGACGGGGAAGAAACAATTGGTTTAATACAAATATATACACCAAAAAAATAAACAGAATATATCATCATATTTAATTGGAACAGTAGAAAATGGACAAAATAAATTAACATTAAAAACACTACACTCAGATACAAGTATATTAGGTCCAACTCAGTTAGATACACAAATAGCTCAAGATGAAACCATACAAAGTCAAATTGATAGTTTATCTGTTACAGGAGCAAAAGTGACAAGAAATATGATTATTGTTCCAGTAGAAAATACCTTGCTTTATGTTGAACCAATATATCAAACACTTGTAAATGAAAGTAATATTCCAGTACTTAAAAAAGTTATTGTAGCATCTGGAAATAAAGTTGCAATAGGAAATAACTTGCGAGAAGCTACACAAAGTTTAATATCAAAATCAGCTACAAAGATTGAATTGAATAGTACAGACGATATAGAAGGGCTAATAGATTCTATAATAAAGGCAAATGATAATTTATCTGAATCATTAGAAAGCAATAACTGGGAGATTATGGGAACAGATATACAAAAATTGCAAAGTTTGATAAATACTTTGAAAAAGAAAAAATAATGAAGAGAAGAAAAATGATAATAATACTGTTGCCGAAGAAAATATAGTTTCAAATGAGACAGTAACAGAATAATTTTGAAATGGGGACGGTTCCTTTTTAAAAAGGAACCGTCCCCGTTTCTAAAAAATTATTTTTCCAAACAATAGAAAATCTTTTTACCTTTTTTTCAAAATAGTATTTTCTGTTTCAAAATCCTTATCTGATAAAACATAAGAGATATCACTAATCTTCTCATCATTCAAACTAATAGCACCTTGAGAAATTAAAGTTTTAGCTTGAGATTTAGAAGAGCAAATACCACATTCTACCATTGCTTCAGTTAAACTACAATTAGGATTACTTAATTTAACTCTAGGCATATTTTCAACAGAGCCGTTACCCTCAAATAAAGCATTTGATGCTTCTTCGGCCTTTTTGGCTTCCTCTTCACCGTGAACAAGTTTGGTAATTTCATAAGCTAAAACTTTTTTAGCTTCGTTTATTTTTTTTTCATCTTTTAAAGAGGCTAAACGATTAACTTCTTCCATAGATAAATATGTAAGCATACATCCAACTGTATAAACACTGCTGTCATCAATATTTCTCCAGTATTGGTAAAACTCATAAGGAGAAGTTTTTTCTGAATCAAGCCATAAAGCACCTTTTTCAGTTTTACCCATTTTCTTACCTTCTTTAGTTGTAAGAAGTTTAAAAGTTAAACCAAAAGAATCATCTTTACCAATTTTTCTAATTAATTCAACTCCACCGATAATATTAGACCATTGATCATTTCCACCCATTTCAAGTTTACATCCATAAGTTTCATATAAATGTAGAAAATCATAAGATTGCATAAGCATATATCCCATTTCAAAAAATGTAAGACCTGTATCCATTCTATTTTTGTAGCAATCAGCAGCAAGCATTTTGTTGATTGTAAATTTGTTTCCTATTTCTCTCATAAAATCGATATATTTTAAATCACATAACCAATCAGCATTATTAACAATAATTGCTGCATTTTCTCCTTCGAAACTAACAAATTTTTCTACTTGTTTTTTGATGCAAGCAACATTATGTTCAATATCTTCTTTGGTAAGCATTTTTCTCATATCTGTTTTTCCAGATGGATCACCAATAATTGCAGTTCCACCACCCATTAAGATGATAGGCTTGTGTCCACATTTTTGCATATGGCTTGCAACCATTAAAGAAACGAAATGTCCAACGTGTAAACTGTCAGCAGTAGGGTCAATACCTATGTAAAAAGGTACACTTTCTTTTGAAAACATTTCTTTCATTTGCTCTGGATGTGTCATTTGTTCGATGTAATTTCTTTCTTGTAAAATATCAAATACATTTTGCATAAAATTCATTCCTTCCTTTATAAAAAGAGGCATCTACTTTTAAGATACCTCGTTTAATATTTATTTAAACAATTTTTTATATCCTTCAAGTCCGTCATAGTTTAGAAAACGGTTTAAGTTTTTTTCTGAGATTCCTGTAGACATAGAAACTTGGTCTAGAGATTTTAACTCAACACCGTTATTTTCAACAAAATTTTTGAATGTAGATAATTCTAAATTATCTTTATCTGTACATTTTGGGCATACATAACCACCATTTGTATAAAAAGCTCCACAACGAGAACATCTAATTACTTCCATAATAATTCCTCCTATTTCTTATATTATTGAGCATTTTATCATAAATTAGTATAAAAAGGAATGTTTTTTTTGAAAAAAAAGTTGAAATTGTAGTTTGGTGGTGATGAAACTAATTAATTGATATGAAAATATATAATTAAAGATGAATATAAATCAATTACAAAAAAGTGTACAGTGTGCTAACATAAAAACATATAAAAATAAATTGCCAAAAATTTATGTGCATTGAAATTTGAGTAAAACGCTAATTGCGAAGTATAAAAAACTAGAAATAGTAATAATAGATATGTATATAAAAAAAGCTAATAAGATTAGGAGGATGAAAAATGTTAAGAGATACATTAAGAAGAAACAAAGGTATAACGTTAATTGCACTTGTAGTAACAATCATAGTGCTTTTGATACTTGCTGGAATAAGCATAGCAATGTTAACAGGACAAAATGGAATATTAAATAGAGCTGCAGAAGCAAAGGAAAAAACAGGAGTAGCACAAGAAGATGAGAATGAAAAATTACAAGGATATGAGGATATAATGGCTCAATATACAGGAAGCTTGCCATCAAGAGAGGAAACGAAGCCTTATTTTCCAAATAGTACCTTTTCTTATAAAGAAGGGGATTTGAGTACGGGATTAGTAATAAAAGATAGTAATGATAATGAATATGTGTGGGTAGAAGTACCAAAAACAATTTATACAGATACAAAATGTAATAAAACAGGAACAACAATTACAGAAAATGATTGGGAAAAAATAAGAGATTGCTTAAAAGCATATACAGTGGATTATTCAAATTCGGATTTTAAAGATACGAATACAGATGGAACAACATATTCAGTTGATTATCAAAATATGTTAAAAAGTGTGTATACAAAAGGAGGATTTTGGATAGGAAGATATGAAGCGGGATTAGAAGGAGATACACCAAGAGCATCATATACAGCAATATCAGCAAGTGACAAAGCAGTAATAAAGCCAAATATGTATCCATATAATTATGTGAAAAGAGATGAAGCACAAACATTAGCGCAAAAAATGGATTATGGAGATTGTAAAGGAAGTTTAATATTTGGAATACAATGGGATTTAGCATTAAAATATATTGAAGAAAAGACTGTAGAAACAGTTGAAGAAGCAAATAAAGATAAAGTAAGAACAGATATAAAAAGAAAATTAACTTCGAAAAGTACCACAATAGGAAATTATCGTAATTCAGCTTTTATATTAAATAGAGGAAAATTTGCACAATATAATGCATTATCAAAATGGTATAATTTTAATAGCGAAGAAAAACCAACATTAGTAACAGGAAGCAATAAGAAAGAACAAAGTTTATATGAAAACGGAATATTATTAACAACAGGAGCAACAGAGGCAACAAATTTACAAAATATCTATGATATAGCAGGAAATGTATGGGAATGGACATTAGAGTTCTCCAGTACTAGCCTTCCGTGTGTTATCAGGGGAGGTAGCTGCTATGACAGTGGTTCAAGTTATCCAGCCAAGAACCGCATCAGCGACAATATTGGTAGTTACTACGATGGCATCGGTTTTCGTGTTGGACTATGGAAGTAGCATTGAACTCTGATGGCGATAAACTAGAATAATAGAATACTAGTTTTATAATGTAAAAATAATAATAGGTAGGTGGCCGAAAAGTTACATTTTAATTTTTCAAGACTTTGAGGCCCCTACCGGGCGAGCCCAATGTCATTAACTTAAGAAAAAGTGGTAATATTATAGACAATATTATCGCTTTTTTGATATCCTTTTTTAATGTGAATGATTTTTAGCATATTGCCTATAATGGTGGTATTTTTTTTTATTTAATTTACAATTTGCAGAGTAAAAATTGACAACGGGAACAATGGCGGAAATTAGTGATATCTTATTTTTTGTAGTAATAAAACTAATTGTAGTATATGTAAATATATAATAAAAAGTGAATGTAAATCAATTACAAAAAAGTACACAATATGATAACATAAAAACGTAAAAATAGATAGCCAAAAACTTATGTACATTGAAAATTGAATAAATTGCTAATTGTTAAGTATAAAAAAAAAAGCTAGCAATGACAATAATAGAAATGTATATAAATGTAAGGCTAAATAGATAAAAAATAAAATTAGGAGGATGAAAAATGTTAAGAGATACATTAAGAAGAAACAAAGGTATAACGTTAATTGCACTTGTAGTAACAATCATAGTGCTCTTGATACTTGCGGGAATAAGCATAGCGATGTTAACAGGACAAAATGGAATATTAAATAGAGCAGCAGAAGCAAAAGAAAAAAACAAGAGTAGCACAAGAAGATGAAAGTCAAAAATTAAAAGGATATGAAGATATAATGGCTCAATATACAGGAAATTTGCCATCCAGAGAAGAAACAAAGCCATATTTTCCAAATAGTACTTTTTCTTATAAAGAAGGGATTTAAGTACCGGATTAGTAATAAAAGATGGTAATGCTAATGAATATGTGTGGGTAGAAGTGCCAACAACAATATATGATAATACAACTTATAATAATAATGGTGCAAATAAACCAAAAAATACTGACGAATGGGAAAAAAATAAGAGAGTGTTTAAAAGCGTATACAGTAGATTATTCAGATTCATCTTATAAAGATACAAATACAGATGGAACAACGTATTCAGTTGATTATCAAAATATGTTAAAAAGTGTGTATACAAATGGAGGATTTTGGCTAGGAAGATATGAAGCAGGATTAGAAGGAGATACACCAAGAATATCATCTACAGCAATATCAGCAAGTGACAAAGCGGTAATAAAACAAAATAAGATTCCATATAATTTTGTGACAAGAGATGAAGCACAAGAATTAGCAACAAGAATGAATTATAATGGATGTACAAGTAGTTTAATATTTGGAATACAATGGGATTTAACATTAAAATATATTGAGGAAAAGACTGTAGAATTAGCCGAAGAAGCAAATAAAGATACAGTAAGAGCAGATAGAAAAAAGTAAATTAACGTCGAATAGTACCACAATAGGAAATTATTATAATTCAGAATTTACATTAAATAGAGGAAAATTTGCAACATATAATGATTTATCTGATTGGAAGTCTTATAATAGTGAAGAAAAACCAACATTAGTAACAGGAAGCCAAAAGCAAGCACAAAGTTCGAATTCTAATGCAATATTATTAACAACAGGAGCAACAGAGGCAACAAATTTACAAAATATCTATGATATAGCAGGAAATGTATGGGAGTGGACAAGAGAAATCTACGCTACTAGCAATCCTTGTGTTGTCAGAGGTGGCTGTTACTACTACGATGGTTCAAACAATCCTGCTAAGGACCGCAGTAACGACAGTACTAGCAGCTCGAACAGCGTCGTCGGTTTCCGTCTTGGACTATGGAAGTAGCAATGAATCCTGAATGCGATAGAACATTAGTTTACAAAAATAGGAATTTGAATAGGTAGGGGGAGAAAAGTTACATCTCAATTTTTTCAAAACATCCTAAAATTCTAGTATATTCATTATACTACGAACTTTAGGATGTTGTTTTAAAAATTATAAATCCACCTAATTACCACCCGAATTCAAAATTTCCTTGCTCTTCAAACTCAAATCATACAAAATATCAAAAGCCTCCTTACAAGTAATATTATCAAAATCAATTTTAACCAATTTATCAATAATACTATTAAAATTCAAATTACTAATATAATCAGAACGATTTTCAACTTTTTGACAACTAGAATCAATTACCTCAAAATCAACACTCATTTTTTCTAAAAGTGTTGAATAATATTCAAGCCTTTTCTCGGGAAAACCACATTTTGTAACAGTATCATTCAAATTTGTGATTTTAAATCCAAATATTTCAGAAAGCTTTGTAGCATCTTCATTTAAAGCAATAAAAAAATACCGCTTTTAAAAAGGTACAAAGTATCCTTATTAGAATTTTTTAAACTTGAAAACTTATCATATAGTTTACTCATAAAATTATCTCCCTTCAAAATATAAAATAACTGTGTACATTATATAGAAAAAGAATAAAAAACGCAAGAACTAAATCTAGTTGTTATTGCAAAAAAAGTTGATATTTTAATTAATATGTAGTAAAATAAAAATACTTAAAAATTTTAGGGGGAAACAATGTTAGAACAATTATTTTTTAAACTGTTTCAGTTGCTATATTTGGAATAATGTTTTATAAAATGATAAAAAAGAACGAAACAGGATACATATACTTATTAATATTGGGAGCGTTAGGAATTATAATAGATGGAATTGGAATTGTAGCAAACGTAAATGCTAATATATTCTTGAAAATATTAACATATATAATGTCAATAATAATACCAGGAACGGCACTTATATTAGAATATAAAAATATAGATGTAATAAATTGGATAAAATTTGCTCAAGTAAAATTTTACTTAAGTACAGGAGATTTAAAAAAGCAAAAGATATATTACTTACTATAATAGAAAAGAATTCTAATAATTATAATGCACATAAATTTTTAGCAGAAATATATGAAAAAGAAGGCGGACTAAGAAAAGCAATAGATGAATATGTAAGATGTATAGAAATTAACAAAAAAGATTATGATTCTTATTATAAGGTAGCTTTATTATTAAATGACTTAGAAAAAAAGGATGAAGCAATAGAAATGCTATATGGTTTAATAGATAAAAAGCCAGATTACTATAATGCTACAGTTACATTAGGAGATCTATTAATAGAAACAGAAAAATATAAAGAAGCAGTATCAATACTAACAGAGGCACTAAAATATAATCAAACAAGTTTTGAGTTAAATTATGGATTGGGAATGGCATATACAATGCTAAATGATTTTCAAAGTGCAAAAGAATGTTATGAAAAAAAGCAGCAGAACTAAACAGTTTATACTATAATACTAAGTATAGTTTGGCTCAGATTGCTATGTTGTATAAAGATTTAGATTCAGCAGAAGAGTATTTTCAGCAAACAATAGAAGATGAAGAATTAGAAGCAGACAGTTATTTTGAACTTGCAAAAATTAAATTAATGAAAGGTGAAAAAGAAACAGCAATTAAATATGCTAATATTGCAATAGATATTGAAAGCAAAAAGAATATCTGAAAAGATAAAAAAGAACCATTATTTATTCCTATAATGGCAAAAATATCTATACCTTTTAATTTAGAAGAAAAAGAAGAGTTAGGAAAAATGACAAAACAAGAGCTAATGGCAAAGGAACATTTGGAAAATACAACAGATATAACTATGAATATGGGCTATGTAAATTTGAAAAAGAAAAAAGAAAAATCTGTAGAAAACGCTATACAAAAGGAAAGAGAGTAATCTTAAAAAAATACAAAAGAAAAAATAAAAAAAGTTTAAAAAAGTGTTGACAAATGTCGAATAAGATGTTAATATAAGAACGTACCACGCAGGAGGACATAAAAAGTTAAAATAAAGATAAAAACTAAAGTTAGTAATAAAGAGAATCTAACCCGAAAAACAAAGCAAAATTACTAATTTTTTTTATGCCCAAAAACAGAAAAAAATCAAGCAAAAAAAATAAAATAAAAAATTAAAAAAATGCTTGACAAACAAAAATGAGCGTAGTATAATAGCAAATGTCCTTGAGAGAGGAACACAAAAAGTACATTGAAAAGTAAACAATAAAATCCTTTAGAGAAGAAACCAAAACGGTTATTTTATATACCTAAATATAAAGTACCAAAAAGTAAATTCTTTTAAAGAAAAGCGAAAAAGCTTTTTATTAAAAGTCAAAGATTAAATATCTTAAATTTGATTATATAATAGTAACGAAAGTTACAAAAATATAAAACCAAAAACAAGAGAGTTTGATCCTGGCTCAGGATAAACGCTGGCGGCGCACATAAGACATGCAAGTCGAACGGACTTAACCTATTCTTAACGATTAGGAGCGGTTAGTGGCGGACTGGTGAGTAATGTATAAGTAACCTGCCTATCAGAGGGGAACAACAGTTGGAAACGACTGCTAATACCGCATATGCCACGAGAATCACATGGTTCAAGTGGGAAAGGAGCAATCCGCTGATAGATGGACTTATATCTGATTAGCTAGTTGGTGGGGTAACGGCCTACCAAGGCGACGATCAGTAGCCGGACTGAGAGGTTAAACGGCCACATTGGGACTGAGATACGGCCCAGACTCCTACGGGAGGCAGCAGTCGGGAATATTGCGCAATGGAGGAAACTCTGACGCAGTGACGCCGCGTGCAGGAAGAAGGTTTTCGGATTGTAAACTGCTTTAGACAGGGAAGACAAAAGACAGTACCTGTAGAATAAGCTCCGGCTAACTACGTGCCAGCAGCCGCGGTAATACGTAGGGAGCGAGCGTTATCCGGATTTATTGGGTGTAAAGGGTGCGTAGACGGGAAATTAAGTTAGTTGTGAAATCCCACGGCTCAACTGTGGAACTGCAACTAAAACTGATTTTCTTGAGTACTGGAGAGGAAAGTGGAATTCCTAGTGTAGCGGTGAAATGCGTAGATATTAGGAGGAACACCAGTGGCGAAGGCGACTTTCTGGACAGAAACTGACGTTGAGGCACGAAAGTGTGGGGAGCAAACAGGATTAGATACCCTGGTAGTCCACACCGTAAACGATGGATACTAGGTGTAGGGTGTGATAAACACTCTGTGCCGTCGCAAACGCAATAAGTATCCCACCTGGGGAGTACGGCCGCAAGGTTGAAACTCAAAGGAATTGACGGGGGCCCGCACAAGCAGTGGAGTATGTGGTTTAATTCGAAGCAACGCGAAGAACCTTACCAGGGCTTGACATAAACAGGAATATATAAGAGATTATATAGCTCTTCGGAGTCTGTTTACAGGTGGTGCATGGTTGTCGTCAGCTCGTGTCGTGAGATGTTAGGTTAAGTCCTGCAACGAGCGCAACCCCTATTCTTAGTTGCCAGCATGTAAAGATGGGAACTCTAGGAAGACTGCCGGTGATAAATCGGAGGAAGGTGGGGACGACGTCAAATCATCATGCCCTTTATGTCCTGGGCTACACACGTACTACAATGGCTATCACAGAGAGAAGCAAAGCAGTGATGTGGAGCAAAACTCAAAAAAGTAGTCTCAGTTCGGATTGAAGGCTGAAATTCGCCTTCATGAAGCCGGAATTGCTAGTAATGGCAGGTCAGCATACTGCCGTGAATACGTTCCCGGGCCTTGTACACACCGCCCGTCACACCATGAGAGTTGGGAATACCCGAAGCCCGTGAGCCAACTTGTAAAAGAGGCAGCGGTCGAAGGTAGAATCAATGATTGGGGTGAAGTCGTAACAAGGTAGCCGTATCGGAAGGTGCGGCTGGATCACCTCCTTTCTAAGGAGAAAGAGTTTTAAATTTAAAGGAATTTTATTGTTTATTTTTCAATGTACTTTAATAGTACATTAAAAACCAATATGGGGGTGTAGCTCAGTTGGCTAGAGCGCCTGCCTTGCAAGCAGGAGGTCAAGAGTTCGACTCTCTTCATCTCCACCAGGAAAGCATAAAGCTTTCTAAAAAATAGCACATTGAAAAATATATAGATGAAAAAAGGTAAACTAGAATAACGAAACTAGTAGACTAAAAATAAGTTTTAGGAAAATAACCAAAATCTAGATTAAAGATGAAGAAAAAGAGGTTAAGCTACTAAGAGCGTAGGGTGAATGCCTTGGCATCAAGAGCCGATGAAGGACGTGATAAGCTGCGAAAAGCCACGCGTAGATGCAAATAATCGATAAAACGTGGATGTCCGAATGAGGAAACTCAATTAGAAGAAGAAGTCTAATTATTTATACATAAGTAAAGTAGTGTATAAAGGGGAACGTTGGGAACTGAAACATCTTAGTACCAACAGGAAAAGAAAGAAAACGCGATTTCCAGAGTAGTGGCGAGCGAAATGGAAAAAGCCCAAACCATAAGAAGTAATTCTTATGGGGTAAAGGACTGCATAATTGATTTAATGAGGATACAAGAATTATCTGGGAAGGTAGACCAAAGAAGGTGAAAGTCCTGTAAGGGAAATCCAAATTAACATGGCAGTATCCAGAGTAGTGCGAGACACGAGAAATCTCGTATGAATAACGGGGACCACCCCGAAGGCTAAATACTACTTGATGACCGATAGTGAAGAAGTACCGTGAGGGAAAGTTGAAAAAAAGAACCCCGGGAGGGGAGTGAAATAGAACCTGAAACCCTATGTTTACAAGCAGACAAAGCACGTTAAGGTGCGATGTCGTACTTTTGTAGAACGGTCCGGCGAGTAATAGACCCGAAACCGAGTGACCTAACCATGTCCAGGATGAAGCTTGAGTAAAATCAAGTGGAGGTCCGAACTCATAGACGTTAAAAAGTCTCGGGATGAGGTGTGGTTAGCGGAGAAATTCCAATCGAACTCGGAGATAGCTGGTTCTCCTCGAAATAGTTTTAGGACTAGCCTTGTTTCAGAAATGCGGGGGGTAGAGCACTGAATGAGCTAGGGGTCAAACCTGATTACCGAACTCTATCAAACTCCGAATACCGTGTAGAGGAAACTCAGGAGTCAGACTGCGGGAGCTAAGTTCCGTGGTCAAAAGGGAAAGAGCCCAGACCGACAATTAAGGTCCCAAAGATATAGTTAAGTGGGAAACGATGTGAATTTGCGTAAACAACCAGGATGTTGGCTCAGAAGCAGCCATTCATTTAAAGAGTGCGTAATAGCTCACTGGTCGAGTGAAGTTGCGCGGAAAATTACCGGGGCTAAACTATACACCGAAATTAGCGGATTTGTTATTGAAAGATAGTAATAAGTGGTAGAGGAGCATTCTAAGTAGGACGAAGCATAACTGAAAGGATATGTGGACGAAATAGAAGAGAGAATGCCGGAATAAGTAGCGAAAGCATAGTGAGAATCTATGCCATCGAAAGTCTAAGGTTTCCTGGGGAAGGTTCGTCCGCCCAGGGTAAGTCGGGACCTAAGGAGAGGCCGAAAAGCGTATCCGATGGACAGCAGGTAGAGATTCCTGCACTACGATATATTTAAAAACTATAACTGACACAGGAATGGAAGATAAGCGAGGAAGAGGAAAAACTCGTATCGAAAGATATAGTGAAAATAAGTAACGAATTATCAAGAAATACACTGGCGAGAAAAGGTTGTAGAAATTGTATATAGTACCCGTACCGCAAACCGACACAGGTAGATGAGGAGAAGATCCTAAGATGAGCGAGAGAAGCATTGTTAAGAACTCGGCAAACTGACCCCGTAACTTAGGGAGAAGGGGTACCATGGTAACACATGGTCGCAGAGAAGAGGCCCAAGCAACTGTTTAACAAAAACACAGGTTTCTGCTAAATCGAAAGATGAAGTATAGGAGCTGACACCTGCCCAGTGCTGGAAGGTTAAGAGGAGATGTTAGAGTAATCGAAGCATTGAATTCAAGCCCCAGTGAACGGCGGCCGTAACTATAACGGTCCTAAGGTAGCGAAATTCCTTGTCAGGTAAGTTCTGACCCGCACGAAAGGTGTAATGATTTGGGAGCTGTCTCGACAATGTACTCGGCGAAATTGTAGTACTAGTGAAGATGCTAGTTACCTGCGACAAGACAGAAAGACCCCATGGAGCTTTACTGCAACTTGATACTGGGTCTAGGTAATTTATGTACAGGATAGGTGGGAGACTATGAAACTTTGGCGCTAGCAAGTGGAGTCATCCTTGGGATACCACCCTTAAGTTACTTGGATTCTAACCTGCCGTCATAAACTGGCGGGGGACAATGTCAGGTGGGCAGTTTGACTGGGGCGGTCGCCTCCTAAAGAGTAACGGAGGCGCGCAAAGGTTTCCTCAGCGCGGACAGAAATCGCGCGAAAGAGTGCAAAGGCAGAAGGAAGCTTAACTGAGAGACTGACAAGTCGACCAGATACGAAAGTAGGTCTTAGTGATCCGGTGGTTGTAAGTGGAAATGCCATCGCTCAACGGACAAAAGTTACCCTGGGGATAACAGGCTTATCTCCCCAAGAGTTCACATCGACGGGGAGGTTTGGCACCTCGATGTCGGCTCATCACATCCTGGAGCGGAAGTACGTTCCAAGGGTTGGGCTGTTCGCCCATTAAAGTGGTACGCGAGCTGGGTTCAGAACGTCGTGAGACAGTTCGGTCCTTATCTGTCGCAGGCGAAGGATATTTGAAGGGAGTTGGCCCTAGTACGAGAGGACCAGGCTGAACGAACCGATGGTACACCAGTTGTCTCACCAGAGGCACAGCTGGGAAGCTAAGTTCGGAAGGGATAAACGCTGAAAGCATCTAAGTGTGAAGCCCACCCTAAGATAAGATATGCCATACCGTAAGGTAGTAAGATTCCAGAAAGACTAACTGGTAGATAGGTTGGAAGTGTAAGTGGTGAGAGCCATTAAGCTAACCAATACTAATAAATCGAGGGCTTAACCACAAGGTTAAAAAAAAATAACAAGGTCTTTAACTAGATTGGAAAAGCCTAAAACAAATTCATCTATGTATTTTTGAGTGTGCTAAAAATACATCAAAAAAATACAAAAATATTTGAATAAACTATTGCAATTTTGAATATAATGTATTATAATAGCGAATGTATTTAAGTATACAATAATTTTCTAGTGATGATTACATTGAGGAAATACCTGTTCCCATCCCGAACACAGAAGTCAAGCTCAAATGTGCCGAAAATACTTGCGGGTTACCCTGCTGGAAAGATAGGTTGTCGCTAGTTTTATATATTCCTCGTTAGCTCAGTTGGTAGAGCGCTCGGCTGTTAACCGATAGGTCGCTGGTTCGAGCCCAGCACGAGGAGCCATAAAGAGTAGCAGATAAGCAATTATCTGTTATTTTTTTGTGTTCGCTAGAAACTATGCAAATATATGAGGAAAATAAATAATAAAACTAATACCCCCAAAAACCTTGACATAATCACAAAAATATTATAATATATATAAAGTTAATTCATATTTTATAAAAAAATTAATTCAAAAAAACTCCTATAAAAACTAAATCAAGGAGGAATTAATGATAAAAATAATAAAAAAATACTAATCATATTATTGTTATCAATAATATTTATTTCTTATGTTTCAAATATAGTAAAAGCTGTATACGAAATAAAAGAAGCATCTATAGTAAAAATAGGAGAAGCACCATATCATTTAAAATATTACAATGAAAGTAAAAAAAATGTACAGTTATTCAGTATGTAGTATAGTAGGATATTACAAAGAAAACAAATTTTATCCAGCATATTGTTTAAATAGAGATTTACATGGAGTAGGATATGTTAACAGTTATACAGTAGATATAGACAATGTAATAGAAAATAACCAAGTATGGAGAGCAGTAAAAATGGATATCCATACAAAACAGCAAGTGAAATGGGCTTAGAATCAGACTATGATGCATTTGCAGTAACAAAATTTGCAGTATATTGCCTATTAGGTCAAGCAGATATAAACTTATATACGGCAGATGAAAATGATGCAGAAGGACAAGCAATGTTAAGAGTATTACGAAACTTAGTAGATATAGGTAGAAATCAAACAGATACATTTTCTGATGAATTAAAAATATCAAAAGTAACAGATTTAATAGAAGATGGTAATTACTATTCTATAACATATAAAGTAAATGCAGGAAATACTATATCAAAATACAAAATAAAATCTGTTTCGGGCTTAACTAATGGAGAGCTACTAACAGACGTTAATGGAAACATAAAAACAGAATTTAACTCAAATGAAAAATTCAAAATAAAGATTCCAAAATCAAATTTAAGTTCAGATAAAAATATAGATATAGAAATAGAATCAAACCTAAAAATTATCCTATGTTTTATGGAAAAACAAGAATTTCTGGGACACAAGATTATTTATTAACAGCAAATTCTTATCAAAATTTAACAGCCAACATAAATACAAAACTAAACCTAAATACAGGAAAAATAATAATAAATAAAAAAGATGATGAAACAAAACAAGGAATACCAGATACAACATTTGAAATATATAATTCACAAAAGCAAAATATAGGAACATATACAACAGACAAAAGTGGAAAAATTGAAATTCTAATCTATATCAAGATTTATATTATGCAAAAGAAATAAAATCAAATGAAAATTATATTTTAAATCAAGATAATGAATATTCCATAAATGTAGAATATAATAAAACATCAACAATTGATATAGAAAATGAGCACAAAAAAAAGGAAATTTAGAAATATTAAAAGTCGATAAAGAAAATAAAAATATAACACTTGGAAATGTTGGTTTTGAACTATATAATGATGAAAATGGTAGTTTAGTCGGAACATATTATACTGACGAAAATGGAAAAATAGAAATAAAGAATCTAAGAATAGGGAATTATAAGCTAAAAGAAATAAGCACAAATGAGTGGTATAACTTAGCAGAAAACCAAAATTTACAAATAAAATGGAATGAAACAACTAAAACCCAGGTAGAAGATGAACTAAAAAAAGGTCAAATAAAAGTAATAAAAGTGGATAAAGAAAACAATGAAATAAAGATTCCAAATGTTGTATTTGAGGTTCAAGATAGTTGTGGAAATTTATTAGAAAAAATTAAAAAACAAATCAAAATGGTGAAGCAATAACCTCTAAATATCCACTAAGAGATTATCCAAATTTAAGATTACACGAAGTTGAAACAGATGAAAAAATATGCTTTAGAAAACGAAATAAAAGAAATTACATTAGAAGAAAATCAAATAAAAGAAGTAAAAAAATCGAAAATGAAAAAATAAAAGGATATATTCAAATTGTAAAAACATCAAAGGATGATAATAAAATAAATGGAACCAAAAAGGAGAACCATTAGAAGGTGTCAAATTTGAAATATATGATACAAATGGAAACACAATTCAAACATTAGTAACAGACATTAATGGAATTGCCAAATCTAAAAAATTAGAAAAAGGAATTTATAAAGTAAAAAGAAGTAGAAACCAATGAATGGTATTTGTTAGACCAAAATATTTATGAAGCTGAAATAAAAGAAAATAAGAAAACAGTAATACTAAATATAGAAAATGTACCAGCAAATCCGGATGAAGAAATTGAGAAAAAGGGACCAGATGAGGCTTTTGCAGATGATGAAATAGAGTATAATATATCTTTAAAAAAATAGTGGAAATGTAGCTTTAGATAATTTTGTGTGGGAAGACGAAATACCAACAGATTTTATAAGAGTAACTAAAATTAAGTTAGGCACATATAATCAAGACAATAGTTATAACTTATATTATAAGACAAACTTCAGTGAAGATTATATTTTAATGTTGGAAGATATAAACACCAAAACTACAGAGGAAATTGATTTTTCCAAAGAATTATCTGATAATGAATTTATAACTAATATTAAATTAGATTTTGGAAGTGTTGATATTGGTTTTAAAAAGTGGGGAAGATACCTTAATTTTTGCAAAGGTGAATTCTAATGTTAAGAGTGGAGATGTTTTTGAAAATAAGGTTTGTTTGCAAGCAAGTTTTAAGGGATATAATTTAAGTAAATCTTCTAATTGGAAAACTAGGGTCTATAAGGTTTTACCGTTAACGGAATGTAAAACTTTTTAACTTAGTAAATAAAACCTAAAAAATCACAAAATGAGGTAGAAACAATCTACCTCACTTTGTATAAAAAATAAAATCACAAACTAAAAATAGGGGGTGCTTAAAATGCAAGAAAATAAAAACGAAAACTACGAGATAGGGGAAGAAGCAACAAGATATGGAGAATTTATAACATCGTATTTTGCTGTGGTTACCACTATCTGTGCAAAAAGAGAAGGTAGAGGACTTAGAAAATATAACTAACAATAAAAACAAAAGAAAAAATGCAAAATAATAAGAAATTGAGAGAAAAACAAAACAAAAGCAACCTCAAAAAATAACAAAAGCAAATATAAATAATTAAAAATAGATGTTGAAAAAATAAAAAAAATGTGACTATAATAGCAATAAAGGTCAAAGAAAGTCAAAAAAAAAGAACTTTTTCTGATTGGGGACGGTTCTTTTCGCGAAAAGAACCGTCCCCAATACGAAAAAAGAAAAGGAGCAATTATGAGAGTATCTGATATAATAGAAGAATTTATAAAAGAATTATTCAATAATGAAGAAGAAATAGAAATACAAAGAAATGATTTAGCACAAAAATTTAATTGTGTACCATCACAAATAAATTATGTAATAGCAACAAGGTTCAAGCCATCACAAGGATATTATGTAGAAAGTAGACGTGGTGGAGGCGGGCACATAACAATAAAAAAGGTAAGCAACACAAAATCAGATTATATAATGCATATAATAGAAAATATAGGAGAAGCTATGCAAAATAGTGAAGCAGAAATTTTAATAAGTGATTTTTTAACTTATGGTTTAGTAAATGAAAAAGAAGCAAAACTTTTAAGAGTTGCAACAAGTGATAATGTTTTAGACATACCAAAAGAATATAAAGACAAACTGCGAGCAAGTATTTTTAAGAATATGTTATTAAATATTGATTAATTGTTCGTAAAAGAACCGGTTCAAAAAGAACAAAAATTGGACCAAAAAAGAACCGACCCCAATGGTCCCAAAAAAAAGAAAGGAATGATAATTATGAAATGTGAAAATTGTGGAAAAAATGAGGCAAATGTAAAATATACCCAAATAATAAATGGAGAAAAAAGCAAATGTTTTTATGCGAAGAATGTAGTAAAAAGCTAGGAGTAAGTGACATACAATTTAATATGCCAATAAGTTTTAATAGCTTCTTGGAGGATTTTTTTGATGATATGAATGATGTAAGTTTTATGCCAACATTAGGAGCAGGTAGTAAAAAGTTACAATGTAGTAAATGTGGATTAACTTGGGATGATTTTTTACATACAGGAAATTTTGGTTGTAGTAATTGTTATGAGGAGTTTGAATCTAGAATTGATCCAATTTTAAGAAGCTTGCAAGGAGCAACATCTCATATCGGAAGATTAGGAGATGTTATAGAAGGAAACGATATAAAACAAAATTTGGATGATACGGAAAGAGCAGACGTTGCCCAAGAAAATAAAATTGTAAATAAAGTAGATGAACTAAAAGAAGAACTAAAGCAGGCAATAAAAGAAGAAAGATATGAAGATGCAGCAAAACTTCGTGATGAGATTAAAAATTTAGAAAACGGACAGGAGGAATAGTTTATGAATTGGTATTTACAAAGAGGAAAAGATAGTGATGCTATAATAAGTTGTAAAGTTATGTTTTCTAGAAATTTAAGGAACCATAGATTTAATACTAAAAATAGTGTAGAAATCCAGGAGATAGAAAATGAAGTTAAATCAAAATTACAAGGTTTAGGATATAATTTAAAATTTATTAAAATTAAAGATATGGATGATTTAACAAAACAGTCTTATATAGAAGAGGGATTGATTGATGATACTATTGCCAAAAATGAAAATACATCAATTTTGATAAATGATGATGAAAATATCTGTATTGTACTTAACTCTCAAGACCATATAGAAATCAAGTTTTTAATTCTGGAATGGAACTTGAAAGTACATTTAATTTAGCACGTGAAATAGATAATAAATTTGAAAAAATTTTTTGATATCGCAAAAAGTAAAAAATATGGATATTTAACTTCATCTCCATTAGATGTAGGAACAGGCTTAAAAGCAGAAGTTACAATTCATTTACCAGGACTTACAATGACAGGAAATATAAGAAAAAGTAGCTATAGCTATGAATAATTTGGGAGTAAGTTTTAGTAGCAAATATGTTAGTGGTGCGGAAAATATTGGAGATATTTACAAAATAAAAAATAAACAAACTTTAGGAATTTCAGAAGATACAATTATTAAGAACTTAAAGGCAATTAGTGAAAAAATGATAGAACAAGAAAAGAGCAGCTAGAAATATACTCGGAAAAAATCAAATTGAACTTGAAGATATGGTTTATAGAAACCTAGGAACTTTGGTTAATGCAAGAAAATTGAAATGGAAAGAAGCTGTCAAACTAATGTCAAATGTGAAGATGGGAGTAGATATGGGAGTTATCAAAGAACTTAGTGATGATGATATAGCTAAGATTTACTTTTATATGGAACCTGCTAATCTTCAAAAATATTTTAATCAAAATTTAGATGGATATGATAGAGATATAAAACGTGGAGAAATGATTAGAACTATTGTTAAAAAAATAAAGACCTCCACGAAGGAGGCTCTTAAAACACTATTTACTTTTCAATCTTTTTATACTTGTCACTACATCGTGAGCGATAAGTATAAAAAGACAGATTGCTATGATTATTACTACGGAATTTGCACTAACAATGTGAAATCCGAATAAAATCATAGAAAGTAATAGCAATGCGATTAGAGCTATGTATATAAACATACGTACTCCTCCTCCTCTCGTGGAGAAAACCAATAAATGGTTTGGTTAAATAGTTACAAAGTTCAAAACGAACTCTACATAAAGTATAACTCAAAAATAAAAAAAAATGTCAAAAAAAAGGAAGTGTATAATATGATATATAAATTTACATCAAGAGCAAAAAAAAAAGCAATTGAACTTGCACAAGATGAAGCTGTTTCACTTGGTCATAACTATATAGGAACAGAACACGTCTTATATGGTTTAATAAAAGAAGGAGCAGGAGTTGCAAGTAGGGTATTACAAAATCAAGGGATAACAGCAGAAGATGTTGAAGCAAAAAATTGTTGAAATGATAGGCAAAGAAGTAATTACAGGAACAGATACCTTAGGATTTACACCAAGAACAAAAAAGAGTAATTGAAAATAGTTTTATAGAAGCAAGAAAATTAGGCTATGACTATATAGGAACAGAGCATCTATTAATGGGAATACTAAGAGAAGGTGATAGTATAGCAGTAAGAATTTTGCTTGATTTAGATGTAGAATTACCTAAATTATATAATGAAATTATAAATGTTATAAATGAAGCGGAAGATGTATCAAAAGAAAGTAAAACAAATAATAAACAAAATGGAAGTTTTAACTCAACGCCAACCTTGAATCAATTTGGTGAAGATCTAACTAAAAAAGGCAAAAGAAGGAAAAAAGCTAGACCCTGTAGTTGGTAGAAGTAAAGAAATCGAAAGAGTTATTCAAATTTTATCAAGAAGAACAAAAAAAATAATCCTTGTTTAATAGGTGAACCAGGTGTTGGTAAAACAGCAATTGTTGAAGGGTTAGCACAAAAAAATCAATTTAGGAGATGTGCCAGAAATCCTTAAAAATAAAAAGAGTTGTAAGTATGGACATTTCTGGAATGGTAGCAGGTGCGAAATATAGAGGTGACTTTGAGGAAAGAATCAAAAAAAGCATTAGGAGAAGTCAAAAAAGCAGGAGATGTAATACTATTTATTGATGAAATTCATACAATAGTTGGAGCAGGTTCGGCAGAAGGTGCAATTGATGCTGCAAATATTTTGAAACCTATGTTGGCTAGAGGAGAAATTCAATTGATAGGTGCAACAACGATTGAAGAATATAGAAAATATATTGAAAAAGATTCAGCTTTAGAGCGTAGATTTAGCCCTGTTACTGTAAATGAGCCAACCGAAAAAGATACTATTACAATCTTAAAAGGAATAAGAGACAAATATGAAGCACATCATAATGTAAAAATTACAGATGAAGCAATAGAATCTGCGGTTACACTATCTGAAAGATATATTAATGATAGATTTTTACCAGACAAGGCAATAGATTTAATTGATGAAGCTTCATCAAAAGCTAGACTTCAAACTTACACAGAGCCAGATAGCCTAAAAGATATGCAAGAAGAAATTGACAGGATTTCAAAAAAGACAAAGAAGAAGCGGTTCGTGGTCAGAAATTTGAAAAAAGCTGCATCACTTAGAGATGAGGAAAAAGCTTTAAGGGAAAAATATGAAAAAGAGGAGAAAAAGTGGAAAAATCAAAATACTAAAAAAGTTGTTACAATAACAGAAGAAAATATTGCAGATGTAATTTCACTTTGGACAGGAATTCCAGCTAAGAAGATATCAGAAGATGAAAATGAAAGACTACGTAATCTAGAAAAAACATTACACGAAAAGAGTAATTGGTCAAAATGAGGCAGTAGAAGCGGTAAGCAAAGCAATAAGAAGAGGAAGAGTAGGACTAAAAGACCCAAATAGACCAATAGGTTCATTCCTATTTTTAGGTCCAACAGGAGTAGGAAAAACAGAACTATCAAAAGCATTGGCAGAAAGCCTATTTGGAGATGAATCTGCAATGATAAGAATTGATATGTCAGAATATATGGAAAAACATTCAGTATCTAGACTTATAGGTTCTCCTCCAGGATATGTAGGTTATGATGAAGGTGGTCAATTAACAGAAAAAGTTAGAAGAAAACCATATTCAGTAATACTATTTGATGAAATTGAAAAAGCACACCCAGATGTAATGAATATGCTTCTTCAAATACTTGATGATGGTAGGCTTACAGACTCTAATGGTAGAACAGTAAACTTTAAAAACACTGTAATTATAATGACATCTAATATTGGTGCAAGAATTATTACAGATAAAAAAGACATTAGGATTTTCAAATGAAACAAAAAAATGATGGTGAGAATAAAAACGAACAAAAAGAATATGAAAATATCAAAAAAAAGAAGTAATGGCAGAATTAAAACGTGAGTTTAGGCCAGAATTTATAAACCGTATAGATGAGATAATTGTATTCCATAAATTAAATGATGAAGAGATTTCTAAAATTATAGAGTTAATGCTAAATGAAGTGAAAAACAGAATGAAAGTTCAAAAATACGAGATTGAATTTTCGCCTAAAGTTAAAGAGTTAATTGCAAAAAAAAGGTATTGACAAAGCCTTTGGAGCAAGGCCACTTAAGAGAACTATTCAAAATTTAGTTGAAGATAAGATTGCCGAGGCTATTTTAGATGGTGTTGTTAAGAAAGGTAAAGAGGCAAGTGTTGATTGCGATGGAGATGAAGTTGTGATTAAGTAATCTGTACACAAAAAAGAACATTTTTTCTGATTGGGGACGGTTCTTTTTCCGAAAAGGAACCGTCCCCAATCAGAAAAAATTAAACTGGCTCAACATGCACAATAGTTTTATAAACATTATCAAGTTTACTAACACTCATTTCAACACTATCAGCAAGAGAATGGCTATCAAAAAGTAGACATATTCCCATCAACACAAATTACGATAACGATTACATACTTATACCCAACTGGAGAAGAGCTAATACTTTGAACTTTTTTGATATCTTGATAGGAATTTACAATATCTAAAATTAAATCCTTGGTTTTGGTATCAACAGAAATATCCATTAAAACATTATAGCTTTCAATAAAGAAGGTAAAACCAGTAAATCCAATCCAAATGGAAATCCCTATACCTGTTAAACTATCGAACCAATAAATTCCTTTTTAAGGTAAGCAAAACAGAAATAAGAGTAAATGTTGTTACAATACAGTCATTTCTATGGTCATTCATATTAGCTTTAAGTAGAATATTGTCATATTTATTGACAACTGTTTTGGTGTATAAATACAAGAAAAGTTTTACAACTATAGTAATAAAGCAAGTTATAACAAGGAGCCAAGAAAATTTTAATTCACTTCCAAATATAAGAGTTTTTATTGAGTCATATAATAGTTTAAAACTAACTATAATCATTGATATTCCAATAAACATAGAAAATATGTATTCAGCTTTTCCGTGACCAAAATTATGATCATCATCTTTAGGAGCACTTGAAATTTTATTTCCAATAAATGTCATAAGTGAGGCAAAAATATCGCCTGCAGAGTTTATACTATCTGCAATCATAGCTTGACTCTTAGTCCAAAAACCGATTGTACCTTTTTATAATTAATAAAAATATATTACCTAAAATACCTAAAATTCCCACTTTTTTAGTTTGGGAGAAACGATTATCATCCATTTTTTATCCGTCCTTTTTTATATAAAATTTATGAAAATATAACCTCAAGTATATCATATTTTAAGAAAAATGTTAAGAAAAAATATAAAAATTACAAAAATATTACTCAAATATTACAAAAATGTTACAAAAAGGTTGCAATTTCTTTACAAAGGTGATATAATATATGTGTACAAAGGAAATTTTGTGAGGTGATTAAGATGAAAGGTATTGGAATTTTATATATATTTTAATATTTATAATAGTAGGATTAATAGGATATGCAATTGTGCAAATAAAAACATTTGGAATGAATGTAAAAAGATTTTTGGAGCTTTATAGAAGCAAACCAAACTTTAGATAGATTATACGCTTTTTCAAAAAAATATGAAAAATTAAGTGTACAAGAACAATTAATATACTTAAAAGAAGCAGAAGAAATATTTAATGCTTTTGACAAAGTGCCTAATGCATTATGGGAAGATGAATATGAAAAATATAACACAGTACTAGAAAAGTACAAAGATATCAAAATGCTAAGATGGGCAAATAATTAATTTAGCTTAACATAATAATTCCTAAATATATAGATGATAGCTAGGTCATAGGACTTAGCTATTTTTTTTGTGAAATTTTTATTGACAAAAATAAACATTTGTTCTATAATCTTTGGAGGATAAATAATAAAATTTATAAATAGATAAAAGAGATAGGAGCTAATAAATTGAAAAAAATAGATTTACAATAGGCAAATATGCACCATATCATATAGGACACAAATATTTAATAGAAACAGCATTAAAAAATATGGATGAATTTTATGTTGTAGTTTATGATACACCAGAGTTAAATATAAAAAATGGAAGATAAAATTAAATGGATACAAAGAGATTTTCCAAATGTGAAAATTTTGAAAGCTTACAATAGTCCTAAGCAATATGGTTTGATGGAGAAAGTGTAAAAATTCAGATGGAATATTTGTGTAAAATAATTGAGAAGTCAAAGTTACACATTTTTATAGTAGCGAGGAGTATGGAAGATGTGTTGCGGAATATCTGGGAATTCAAAATGTTGTGGTGGATAAGGAAAGAAAGATTTTTAATGTGAGGGCAAGTGATATAAGAAATGATGTAGAGACGTTTAAGATGTATTTGAATGATGAGGTTTATAGGGATTTTAAAGGAGGAACATATGGAAAGATTTAAAGTAATAACAGCGGTACATTTAATATTAATAGAAATAATAAAATTTTATTACAAAGAAGATATAATACAGGATATGAAGATGGAAATTATAGTGTAGTGGCAGGTCATGTAGAAGAAAATGAAAGTGTTATAGAAGCAATGCAAAGAGAAGCTTTAGAGGAAATCGGAATAAATATTGAAGCAGATGATTTAAAGATTGTTCATGTTATGCAAAGAAAAGCACCAGATAGAGAAAGTATAGAATATTTTATAGTTTGTCAAAAATATAACGGAAAAATAAAAATTATGGAAGAAGAAAAATGTAACGAAATAAATTTTTTTGAATTACAGAATTTACCTAAGAATACAATTTCATATATAAAAAAAAAGGAATAGAGTATTATTTAGATGAAAAACCATTTTCAATATATGGGTGGGAAGGATAAAGTTTTGGAAAATTTTTATTTTCGAGTAATAAGATATGAAGTATAAAACTTGAGGCTGATATTGTAACCTCAAGTTAAAAAAAAATTACGAATGGAGGAAATAATATGCCAAAAATAATTAAATATGATATATATACAGATGCCAGTTTTGATAATCAAAGCAAAATCGCAACATATGCAATTGTAGTTATGTTTGAAAACAAAATATTAAAATCGTTTTCAAAAAGCAAGTAGAATAGAAATAAAAAATTCTACTGAAATAGAAGTATTTGCAGTATATCAAGCAATAAACTTAATATTAAGTTGTTATATAAATAAAAATGAAAATCAAATAATTTGTATAAATACAGATTGTGCACAAGTACCTGATTTTTTTTCAAAACAAAAAGAGTAAAGTCAAAATATTTCAGGAGAATGAAAAAATGATTGAAAATATGAAAAAAAAAGCATACAATGTAGTAAGTACAAAATTATCAAAGAAAAATAGTAACTTTATATTAAAATGGATTTCACGCAATTTAAATAAGGTTGCACATAAACAAACATATAATATGTTAAAAAAGAGTCAGAAAAGTTAAAAATGTAAGAAATATAAAAGAGGATTTATTAATAAGTAAAAATGTTTTTTGTAGTCTTTTATCAAATTGTGATAAAAATCAATATTTAATTCTTATATATTTATTAAATGTTTTAGACAATGAATGTTTAGTCAAAATAACTCAAAAAGAGGTTTCAGAAAAACTAAAGATAAATTTAAGTATAGTAAATACTAATTTTAAAAAGCTAATTGAAATGGAGATTTTAGAAAAGATAAAGAATGGAATATATATGTTGTTAATATAAAATATGGATAGTGATAATTTAGTGTGTAAGGATACAAATAAAAGAAATTGAAGGTTCTATTGAGAGCTAAAAAAATACCCCAAAAATAAAATATTCATTGACATAATGAATAAAATCGTAGTATAATTAATATACTAGAAAAGTAATTTTATAATTACTAATAGGAAGTTCTTACCTAAAAAGAACGATTTAAAATTAGGTAAAGTTCAAGCCTTATAAATGAACTGATTTAAAATTAGGTAATGCTTAAGCCTTATAAATAAGCAGTTTTAAAGTAAAGGGGTACATTAAAAATGTACCTCTTTATATTTTATAAAGAAATGAGGGAAAATGGAAGAATTATTATTTTATACAGTTGATAGGAATTATATTAGATATTTAAGTGAATTTGAAAGCCACATAAGTTATAATAAAGATGAAATTGGACATAGTAGACCGTATTTAGGAATAGTATTAAGAATAGAAAAGTATGAATATTTTGTACCACTATATTCTTATAAAAAACATTATGAAAAGTACAAAAATAATCCTAGTTTTTTCTTTGTATATGATAGAAAAAAATAAACCATTAGCAATTATTAAATTTTCAGCTATGATACCAGTTCCTGATAATATAAATGTAACATCTATATTAGAGTATGATAAACAAGATAAAAAATACAGGGATTTGATATCAGCAGAATATAGATATATCAATTCAAATAAAAGAGAAATATATATAAGAGCTAATAAAATGTATATAGCTGTAACAAAGCATAAGAACAATTTTCTAAAAACAATAGCTTGTAATTTTAAATTATTAGAAGAAAAAAGTACAGAATATAAAAAATTGAATAGAGGCTATATAAAAAGCCTCTATTTTACTTATAATTCAATCCTAGGCGCATATTCCTCAAGCCACATATCAACTTGGCACAAATAAGCCATAAGTTGAGGACCAGTCATCAATTGCCCAAACCAAGGGCGAGAAAAAAGCTTTACCATCAGTATTCAAAATATCCAAAATAAAATCACGATTAAGCAAATAATTAATAGGTCTAGAGCTATCTTTCATAATATTAGTTAGCATTTCCTTAACAACCGCTAAATAAGTAGGGTTAAAAGTCTTAGGATAAGGAGATTTTTTTCTATTTACGATTTCATCAGGTAAAACACCTTTCATAATATGTCTTAAAAGGCCTTTTTCTCTGCCTTTGTAAGCTTTCATTTCCCAAGGCACATTATACATATACTGAGCTAATCTGTAATCACAAAAAGGAACACGAACTTCAAAACCATTTGCCATACTCATTCTATCTGCACGTTCTAAAAGAGTTTGCATAAACCACGTGATTGTAAGATAAGAAATTTTACGTTTTTCAGCGGTATCGAACGAATCTGTATCTAAAATTTCAACATTAGATAAACTTTGATTATATCTAAAATCTATATAATCTTTCAAATTTATTTTAGAAGAAATAGAAGGATTCAAAAGTTTAGTTCGTTCTTGTATTGCAATAGACCAAGGAAAAGTATCAGAATTTAGGCTATCTCCACGGAAGAACCAAGGATATCCGCCAAATATTTCATCTGCACATTCGCCCATTAAGGTAACGGTTTTTTCTTTTTTTTTTACTTCCTTGCAAAATAGATATAGGGAAGAATCTACATCTGCCATACCAGGCATATCACGGGCAAGCATTGCTTCTTTTTAAGCTTGATGCAAGCTCTGGGGTATCTAGCATTACAGTATGATGTTTTGAGTAAGTAGTTTTATTCATTAAGTCTATAGAACACATAGCAAAAGATCAACATGGAAATTAGAAACACCTAAATTTGCAAAATGTTCAAATTGTGGAAACATATAGGAAAAATAGGTTCATTTTTTTATGCAAAAAAAGAAACTAAAAATGAACCTAAAAAGAAAAACAAAAAACTTGCATAATTATTACTATAGTGATAAAATTAGAAAAAAATTCAAGGAGGTAAAAAATGGCAATATTATTACCAGGAGGAGCAGGATATATAGGAAGTCATACTGCTGTAGAATTATTAAAACAAGGAAAAGATATAGTTATAGTAGACAATTTTTCAAATAGTAATCAAAAAGCATTAGATGCAATAAAAGAATTAACAGGAAAAGATTTTAAATTCTATGAAATAGACTATATGGATAGAGAAAAAATTAGAAAAAAAGTTTTTGAGGAAAATGAAATAGAAGCGGTTATAAATTTTGCAGGATTTAAAGCTGTTGGAGAATCTGTAAGAGAACCACTAAAATATTATTATGATAATGTATCAGGAGCAATAATATTACTTCAAACAATGGCAAAATATGGAGTAAAAAGAATTTGTATTTAGTTCATCAGCTACAATATATGGAGAACAAAGTGAGCCAAGATATGTAGAAACAATGGAAAGAAAAACAGCTTCAAGCCCTTATGGAACTACAAAAATAATGATAGAAAAAATATTAGAAGATTTATATGCTGCAGATAATAGTTGGAAAATATCAATACTTAGATATTTTAACCCAGTTGGTGCACACGAATCTGGATTACTTGGAGAAAATCCAAATGGAATTCCAAATAATTTGATGCCATATGTTCAAAAAGTAGCAGTTGGAGAATTAAAAGAATTAACAATATTTGGAAATGATTACAACACAAAAAGATGGAACTTGTGAAAGAGATTTCTTACACGTTGTAGATTTAGCTATTGGACATATAAAAGCTTTAGAAAAGTTAGATACAGTTCAAAATGGAATTTATTACTATAATTTAGGAACAGGAAAACCAGTAAGTGTATTAGAATTAGTAAATGCATTTATGAAGGTCAATAATGTAGAAATACCATTCAAATTTGGACCAAGAAGAGCAGGAGATTTAGATGCATTTTTTGCTGATCCAACTAAAGCTGAAACAGAATTAGGATGGAAAGCTCAAAGAACGATTGAAGATATGTGTAGAGATTCTTGGAATTATATACAAAAAACAAATAATTTTTACTGAAAAAAGGATGCGAAAAATGAATAAAAAATAAATATATTAAGAGCAATATTAATTATATTACTTTTAATAATGTTTGGAACAATATTTAATTTTTCAAATCAAAATGGCGATAAATCTGGAAGCTTAAGTAGAGAAGTTACAGAGAAAGTAACCCAAAATATAAATTCAATACAAAAACTAGAAAAAAGTGAGAAAGAAAAAAGTTTTAAGTAAAATAGAACATTATATAAGAAAACTAGCTCATTTCTCACTTTATTTCACGGTTGGAATTTTAACAATGAGCCTAATGAGTACATTTGATTTGAAAAATATAAAAAGAGCAGGAATAAGCTTAGGAATAAGTGCTTTATATGCAGTAACAGATGAATTTCACCAGTTGTTTATTCAAGATAGGACATCGTCAGTTTTTGATGTTTTAATTGATTCTAGTGGGGCTTTAACAGGAATTATTTTAACATTTTTAGTTATTCGTTTAGCTAAAAAAATACTAAAGAAAAAGTTGAAATTATTATTTGATATTGGAAATTTTATGTAAATTAACATAATTGCGTGAAATTTGTTGTGATGTGTCGAATTTTGTGCTATAATAAAAAAGAAACAATTTTGTGATTAGAAAATTTATTGGGGGTAAATTTTGATGGAAATTAAAACAGGAGATTTAGAATATGTTACAAATGTTGAAGCAACAACAGCTTTAGTGCCATACAAAGATGTTTCTATATACAAAAGTAAAATAAAAAGAAAATTTGAAAGTATTGTAAAAAGAACAGTTGATATATTTGGCGAAATTGTTGGTGCAATTGCATTAATTCCATTAACATTAATAATCTGGATTGCTAATTTTATTTCTGGCGATAGAGGTCCTCTATTTTATTCACAGGAAAGAATTGGAAAAGATGGCAAAAAATTTAAGATGTATAAATTTCGTTCTATGGTTATAGGAGCAGACGAAAAGTTAAAAAAAATATTTAGAAGAAAATGAAGAAGCAAGATTAGAATATAAGAAATATAAGAAAATGAAAGAAGACCCTAGAGTTACTAAAATAGGAAAATTTATTAGAAAAACAAGTTTAGACGAGTTTCCTCAATTTATAAATGTTCTTAAAGGAGATATGAGCTTGGTTGGACCAAGACCTTATTTGGAAAGAGAAAAAGAAGATATGACATATTTTTATAAGTACATAGTTTCTTGCAAACCTGGTGTTACAGGTCTTTGGCAAGTTAGTGGTAGAAGTGATGTTACTTTTGAGGATAGAATGAGAATGGATATGGAGTATTTTAGAAGGAATGGTTTACGAGTTGATGTGAAGATTTTAAGAAAAACAGTAGAAAAACTACTAAGAAAAGAAGGGGCTGTATAGTATTTATGAGAATTGCAATGTTAGGACATAAAAGGATTCCATCGAGGGAAGGTGGAGTTGAAATTGTTGTTGAAGAGCTAGCAACTAGACTTGTAAATAAAGGATACGAAGGAGATGTATACAACAGAAAAGGAAATAATGTTTCGGATAATAATATAAAAACTAAGAAGATAAAAAGAATATAAAGGCGTAAATATAAAAACTGTATTTACAATAAATAAAAAAGGAATAGATGCTTTAATTTATTCTTTTTTAGCTAGTATAAGAGTAGCACTTGGAAAATATGATTGTATTCATTATCACGCAGAAGGAAGTTGTGCAATGATATGGATTCCACATTTTATGAAAAAAAGAACAGTAGTAACAATTCATGGCTTAGATTGGCAAAGAGCTAAATGGGGTGGATTTGCTACAAAGTATATAAAATTTGGAGAAAAGTGTGCAGCAAAATATGCGGATGAAATTATAGTATTATCCAAAAATGTTCAAAAATATTTTAAAGATACATACAATAGAGATACAATGTTTATTGAAAATGGAGTAAATAAACCAGTATTAAAATCGGCAGATATAATTACAGAAAAATATAGCTTAAATGGTGATGATTATATATTATATCTTGCTAGAATTGTACCTGAAAAAAGACTAGATTTATTAATAGAGGCATTTTGGAAAACAAATACAAATAAAAAACTAGTTATTGCTGGTGGAGCAAGTCATACAAATGACTTTATGCAAAAAATAGAAGAACTAGCAAAACAAGATGAAAGAATTATAATGACAGGATTTATTCAAGGCGAAGAATTAGAGGAACTTTTTAGCAATGCTTATTTATATTGTTTGCCAAGTGATGTTGAAGGAATGCCAATTAGCCTAATGGAAGCTATGAGCTATGGTAGAAATTGCTTAATAAGTGATATTGAAGAAAATGTTCAAGTTTGTGGAGAATATGGAGTAACATTTAAGAAATCTAATTTGGATGACTTGACAAATAAATTAAATTTATGCTTGAATAGTAAGAGTAGATTTGAGGAAAATGTTATTTCTGATTATATTTTGAAGAGGTATAATTGGGATGATGTTGTAGAGAAAACTGAGAAATTGTATAGAAAATAATTGGAGTGAGTGAAATTGAGAATATTACTTGTGAATAAATTCCACTATTTAAATGGTGGAAGCGAGAAATACTATTTTGAATTAGGAAAGCTGTTGAAAAAAAAAACGGGAATGAAGTTGCTTATTTTTCAATGCGTGATGACAGAAATATAAAAACAGGAGATAAAGAATATTTCGTAGAAAAAATTGACTTAAATACAGGAAGCAAATTGAAAGCTTTAGATGTAATATATTCTAAGGAAAATTATAAAAAAATGCAAGAAGCTATATATGATTTTAAACCAGATATAGTACATTTGAATAATTTCAAAGGCAATTGTCAGAATCAATAGTTGAATGTTGCAAAAAAACAAAATTCCGATGGTATTTACAGCGCATGATGTACAAGCAATATGTCCAGCAATTAGTATGTTGGATGGAGAAAAAAACATTTGCGAAAAATGTATGAATGGAAAATATTTAAATTGTTTTAAGAAAAAATGTATTAAAAATTCGACGTTAAAAAGTTTGCTTGGAGCATATGAAGGTAAATATTATAGAAGTAAAAAAGTCTATATAGAAAAAATCGGACATATAATAACACCTTCGGTATTTTATAAAAACAAATTTATAGAAGATGGAGTGAAAGAAGATAAAATAGATGCAATTCATAATTTTATTGACCTAGAAGATTATAATTTGCAAGTTGAAACTGATGGATATGCATTATATTCAGGAAGGTTAGCAAAAGAAAAGGGAATATTAAATTTAGTGGAAGCTTTTACAAATTTAATAAAAAAATAGTAAAGGTAATGAAAAACTAAATGGTATTAGACTTTATATAGCTGGTGATGGACCAGAAAGAGAGAATATAGAAAAAGAAAATTAAAGATAGTAAATTAGAAAACAGAATAGTTCTTTTAGGGTATTTGAATCAAAAGGATTTAAGAGAATTCACAAGAAAGTGTAGTTTCTTAGTAATACCATCGATTTGGTATGAAAATGGGCCGTATTCTGTTATTGAAACACAAGCAATTGGGAAAGCTATAATAGGAGCTAATATTGGAGGCATTCCTGAAATGGTGCAAGATAATGTAAATGGTTTAATATATGAATACGATGATATAAATGAACTTGAAGATAAGATGAAAAAATTGTTTGAATCTCCAGAATTAGTAGATTATTTTGGAAAGTCGGCAAAGAATTTTGCTTTAAAGGAATATAGACCAGAAAAATATTATGAAAAGATAGAAAAAATTTATAAAAATGTATTAGGAGAGATTTAAAATGGCTGAAAAAAAATTAAATGGTACAGTTATTGTTACATATAGATGTAACGCAAGATGTACAATGTGCAATAGATACAAAGCACCATCAAGACCTGATGAAGAAATAAGTATAGAAACAATAAAAAATTACCTAAAATGTATTTTTACAAATATAACTGGAGGAGAACCTTTTATTAGAGAAGATTTGCCAGAGATTGTGAAAGAACTATACAAAAAAATCTGATAGAATTGTTATTTCGACAAATGGATTTTTTACGGATAGAATAATAAAACTATGTGAAGAATTTCCAAATGTTGGAATAAGAATATCAATCGAAGGTTTAGAACAAACCAATAATGAAATTAGAGGACTAAATGACGGATTTAATAGAGGATATTCAACATTAAAAAAAAATTAGTTGAAATGAAACATCCGGATGTTGGATTTGGTATGACCGTTCAAGATAAAAATGCAAAAGATTTAGTAGCACTATACGATTTATCTAATGAAATGGGAATGGAATTTGCGACGGCTTCGCTACATAATAGTTTTTATTTTGTAGAAGCAAAAAAATATTATTCATGATAGACCAATGGTAGCGAAGGAATTCGAAAAATTAATAAATAAACTTTTAGAATCAAAATCACCTAAAAAATGGTTTAGAGCGTATTTTAATCATGGTTTAATTAATTATATATATGGCCAAAAAAAGATTATTACCATGTGATATGGCTTTTGATACGTTTTTTATAGATCCATATGGGGATGTTATGCCATGCAATGGAACAAAATGTAAAGAAGTAATGGGCAATTTGAATGAACAATCTTGGGACGAATTATGGAATTCTGAAAAGCAGAGAAAGTAAGAAATGTTGTAAGACATTGTTCAAGAAACTGCTGGATGATAGGTTCTGTTTCTCCAGCTATGCATAAATATATATGGAAACCAGCTTGGTGGGTAATTAAACACAAAGTTAAATTTTGGACAAAGGAAAAATATTCAATGTATGAATTACCAATTGTAAGACAATATAAAGAAGGAAAAGTATCAAAAGAGGAATTGGATAAACTTTCTACTTGTGATTTAAATGCTGTTATTGATAATGGATTATCTGATGTAAAGAACAGTTGAAGTATAAGACTGGAGAAGAGATTGTTAATGCAGATATTAAAAATCAATTAAACAAAAATAAGTAAATATATTAAGTTACAATATATTGTGATAGTAGGGGATGAAATGAAATTAGAAAAAAATATTATTATAACCGATAATTCAGTAGATGATATGAATGAGTTTAAAAATGGAATAAGAGAAACATCCAATATTGAATTTAAGACTTACGCAATGAATGCAAACAAAGGAAGAGGCAATAAGTTAAAAAATTTTTATAAGATATTTAAAATATTTTTATTTTCCTTTTATTATTTTTTTTGAATAGAAGAAAAGTGGAAAGAATAATTGCTTGGCAACAATTTTATGGTTTAATATATGCTTTTTTATTGTAAAATATTTAACGTAAAAAAAAGAAATTATTTATATATAAATGTTTTTATTTATCGAGAGAAGAAGGGAATTATAGGAAAAATTTATTATAAATTTATGAAATACATAGTTACCAGCGAATATATAGATAAAATGTCAACAACTTCAAAGAACGAATGTGAATTGTATAGCAAAATATTTGATGTAAATAAAGAAAAATTTGTATTTACGCCTTTTGGAGTTAATAGTATAGAGGAAGCGGTTAAAGATATTGAAGAGGATAAAGATAAATTTATTTTATCATTAGGAAGATCGAATAGGGATTTTGATTTTTTAATTGAAACTTTAAAAAGATACTGAGTATAAGGTAAAAATAATATGTGACGAATTTAGAACTAATATAAAATATGATAATGTTGAAATTATTAATAATGTGTATGGCAAAAAATCTTGGGAATATATAAAAGATGTTTTTGCATGGTAATACCCATAAAAAACCCAGAGATTTCAGCAGGACAAACAGTATTGTTAAATTCGATGCAATTAAGGAAACCTATAATAATAACTGAATCTAAAGGGCTTACTGATGATTACATAGAAAGCGGCAAAACAGGTATTATAATAAAGAAAAAGAGAGAGGAACTATTAAAGGCTCTTAACAGTTTGTTTGAAAGTCAAGAATTTTATGATGAAATTGCGGATAATGAATACGAACTTTATAAAGAGAAGTTTTCAATAAATGTTTTAGGAAAGTTAGTAGGAGATATTATAAAGGAAAGGTGAAATATGAAAGTAGATGTAATTACAAGACATTCAGTTCCTAATTATGGTTCATTATTACAATCGTATGCAACACAAAAAACCATAGAGGAAATGGGATTTGAATCTGAAATTATTAATTATACCAGATATGAAGAAAGATACAGAAATTTAGTTAACTCTTTGATTAAGGGAAAAAAATGGGATAAAAATATTATAACAAGAGCAATTTATAAGATTATCCAAACTCCAAATTATGCTAAAATGTATAAAAAATTTGAAAAGTATAGAAAAAAATTTTTTTTTAAAGGAAAGCAATTTAGTGTATGGTAATCTTCAAGAGTTGAAAGATAATGTTCCAGAAGCAGACGTATATTGCTCGGGAAGTGACCAAATATGGGGAAAAATAGGAACCTTGGAATATGATGAGGCATATTTCTTAAAATTTATTGAAAATAAACAGAAAAAATGTATTTCATATTCATCAAGTTTTGGAAAAGAAAAAATAGATGGAAATTTAGAAAAAAATATAAAAGAACTATTAAAAATTATAGTGATATACTTGTGCGAGAAGATACTGCTAAAAAAAATATTAAAGAAGCAAGGTTTTGAAAATGTGGAACAGGTTCTTGATCCAACATTATTATTAAATAAAGAACAATGGGAAAAAAACTTTCTAATAAGGTTAAGTTAAAGTATAATAAATATGTATTAGTATACCAATTACATGATAATAAGAAATTTGACAAATATGCAAAAGAATTTGCAAAGAGGGCAGGATTAAAACTTTTAAGGATTAGCCCATCAATCTATCATATTACTAGAAGTGGTAAACTTATCTATTTGCCAGATCAATATAAATTTTTATCATTATTTCAGAATGCGGAATATATATTAACGGATTCTTTTCATGCAACAGTATTTTCTATTATATTTAATAAAAAATTTGTTGATATTTTGCCAGGAAAAACTAGTACTAGAATAGTAAGTATATTAAATTTAACAGGATTACAAAAACAGATATTAGAAAAATATGATGATTTTTCTTTTATAAATAAGGATGTAAATTTTACGGAATGCAATAAAGTTATTGAAAAAGAAAGAGAGAAATCAATAGAGTTACTAAGAAATGCTATTGTAGGTAAAGACGATAGAACTGTAGATTTATTGGATAAACATTATAAATGTACTGGGTGTAAAACGTGTGAGCAAATATGCCCTGTAAAGGCAATAGATATGATGGAAGACGAAGAGGGATTTTATAAACCAAGGATAAATAAAGAAAAATGTATAAAATGTGGAAAATGTTATAAAAATTGTCCACAGCTAAATTGTATTGAAAAAATAAAGAATTTAATCAATTAAATGTATATGCAATAAAAAACAAAAATAAAACAGAACAAAAGACAAGCTCATCTGGTGGAGTATTTTCGGCATTGGCTCATTATGTTTTGAGTAATGATGGAATTGTTTATGGAGCTAGTTTTTGTGAAAATTTTAAATTAAAACAGACAAGAATAGATAAACTAGATGAATTATATAGACTCAAAGGATCAAAATATTTGCAAAGTGATACAAGTGAAATTTTTGAACTTGTAAAAGAGGATCTTATTAATAATAAGTTAGTTTTGTATGTTGGAACACCATGTCAAATTGGAGGATTAAAAATTATCTCGGAAAAGACTATAATAACTTATTATTAGTTGATTTATTATGTCACGGGGTTCCAAGTCAAAGATTGTTTAATGAATATATAAATTGGTTGGAAAAAAAGAGAAAAATCGAAAGTAAAGATGTATGATTTTAGAAATAAAGAAAAAATCTATTTGGGAATTAGGATATATTCCTAAGGTTAGTTTTGAAAATGGTAGAGATAAGTATCTATATGGGGATACAGATATATATATAAAATCATTTTTAAGAGGAAATACATTAATGGAAGCTTGTTATAGTTGTAAATATACAAAAATGGAAAGAATTTCAGATATTACAATTGGAGATTTATGGGGAGTAGGTAAAGCATATCCAAAATTATATGATGAAAATGGGGTTTCTTTAGTATTGATTAATACAATAAATGGAAAAGAAGCGATAAATGAAATAAAAGATAATTTGTGTGTAAAAAGAAATTAAAATAAATGAGATTATAAAATATACCCAACCGTTGTGCCAACCTACAAAACGACCTAATGATAGATCTCATTATGTCATAAATTTAATTAAAAAGTTAAAAAATAATAAAGTAAAGAATGTTATAAACATAAAAGACATAATAAAGCAGTGTACACCAATGAGTATAAGAAAAAAAATTAGGAAAATTAATTAAGACAATTTTGAGAGGAAAAAAAATATGAAAGTACTACATTTACTTGCAACAGGAGGAACGGGCGGAATTGAAGTTTTATGTAAAGATATATTTCTAAGGTCGAATTTTGACAACAGAATATGTTGCTTATTTGATGAAGGGGAAATCTTTAAAAGCTTAAGTGAAGAAAACGAAAAAATATTTTCACTAAAAAATACAATAAAAACATAAATAAAATAGTTAAGTACCTAGTTAAGTATTGTATTAATGAAAAAATAGAAATTATAACAGTACATCATGGTGGCTTAAGTTGTAATCTAATTTATATAATGCTAAAAAAAAGATTACCAAATTTGAAATATGTAAGGTATTTACATGCTTGTTTTGATCAATATGCTTTTGGTAATGACAAGGGAATATTTAATAGAATATTAATAAGGACGATGATGCAAAAAGCATTTAATTGTTCTGATTTATTAATATTTATTTCGAAAGCGGTAGAAAAGAGTTTTGACGCAAAATTTAATATAAAAAATAAAAGTAAATCTATTATATATAATGGGATAGATGAAAAAAATTTTTTAGTCAAAAAAATCAATAGAAATGAAAAAAAAGAAATAAATATAGCCTTTGTTGGGAGATTATCTTATGTTAAGGGTGTAGATTTATTGATTAGAGCTTTTTCAGATGTAAGAAAAGAAAAAATAAAAATGCGTATTTGGTAATTGTTGGAGATGGAGAAGAAAAAAGAAAAACTTATAAATTTGTCTACGGAATTAAATTTAAGCAATAGAATTAGATTTGTTGGACGACAATCTAATGTAATTGAATGGCTTGATTTAGCGGATATTTTTGTGTACCCTTCCATTTGGGAAGAAGGTTTTGGGATATCAGTTGTGGAGGCAATGGCTAGAGGATGTATACCTATTACATTTAAAAGAGGGGGATTACCAGAAATTATAGATAACAATCAAAATGGTATTTTGGTAGATGATGTAAATGTTAAAAATTTAGTCAAGGCTATAAAACAAATCATAATGTTGGATGAATATAAAAAAAAAATAAAATAATATATTATGCACAATCTACAGCGAAAAAGGTTTACAATAGAAAATACAATAAGGAGTTTGGAATCTGAATATGTAAAATTACTAAATGAAAGATAGTACTTGTCGGAAATATTTTTTTATAAAATTTTAGCAAGTACTATATAGAAAAACATGTAAGTTCAAGTATTTATTATTGTGTTTTTAATGAATGGATTAGGAAGGAATTTTTATGAAAAAAAATATATGTATAATAATAGTTACATTTAATAGAAAAAAAAAAATTTAGAAAAATTATTAAATAGTTTAATTTGTCTAAAGGAACAAATTTCAGGGAATATTTATTTTTGATAATAACAGTACAGATGGCACAGCTGACATGTTGAAGGAAATGAATATTATAGATTATATAGTAAAAAATGAAGTTATAATGAAAAAAAAATAATAGTATAGATTATTATTATTATAAAAATAACCAAAATGAAGGAGGCGCAAAGGGATTTCATGAAGGGTTAAGAAGGATAAGTTCTATGAAAGAATTTGAGTATGTATGGGTTATGGATGATGATGTTTTACCAGAACCTGATTGCTTAGAAAAAATTAATGAAATATCAAAGTGAAAATGCTATGATTACTATCCCAAATAGAACAGATGAAAATTTTAATGATAAAGTTTGTATAAAAATAGACAAAAAATCCTTTTAAAATTTTTATGCATAAAAAAAATTCTCTATAATAATGAAATAAATGAAAAAAATTATGTAGATGTAGTGGATATGCCGTTTGAGGGACCATTAATAAATTGTAAATTGATTGATAAGATAGGACTACCAGATGAAACATATTTTATTCAATTTGATGATACAGACTACGCAACGAGAGCGGTCAAATTTACTAAAATAAAATTTATAAAGAATGCAACCTTACATAAACAAATTATTCCTACAAATGATAAAAAAAGACAAATGAATTGGAAAGACTATTATGCATATAGGAATGATATTTTGTATTGTAGAAAATACGGCGAAAATATTTTTGTGAAATATTTAACTCCTATTTTATTGTATGTTAATTTAATGGGAAAGGCTATTATAAAGAGAAAAGAAAAAACATTAAAGTTATAAGTAGAGCTTTCTATGATGGATACACTGAGAAAAAAGGAAAAACTGTAGAACCAGGAAAATTTTAATATGTTGTTAGAAAGAAAAAAGAAAAAAAGACATAAACAAGATGACAATAGTGACAATTTTTGTATTAATATTAATAAGTTTCTTTTCAGAAAAGATGGAAAGTATAAAAGTAGTATTGTATGTTGCTTGCGCACTGGTTGGTTTTTTTTCCACTAGATATACATTTGTAATAATTATGATGGCATACACAAATGCCTTCTCACTGTTTAATGGGTTAGAAATGCAAGGAGGTTTAACGGATTTTGGATTAATTGCTGGATTGGTATGTTGTGGAATGGAAACAATAAGATATATAAAAAAAAAAAAAATATAAAATTTCTAAAACGTGTATTGGCATTGTTGCATATGTTTTATGTGTTTTATTGCTTTATCTTTTAGTATTATGGTAGCGAAGTTAAGATATGATCAACCTATTATTAGGGGGATATATTCATTTAGATATATATTGGTTATTATGTATGTTTTTCCTTTTATTAGATTCTTAAAGAAGGATAGACAAGAAAAAATAGTAATTATGGAATACCTGTCAAGAATCATTACAATTTCAATAATAATAATTATTATACAAGAATTAATAAAGGATAAAGTTGAAATATTAAAATTGTTAAGAACATCAAGATTAGGTAAAGATAGAATTTTGCTACATGCGGCTTCACCGTTATATATAATGGTTTTTGCATATAACCTTTATAAAATATTAAAGGATAAAAAGGATGTATTATATGGAATACTACCAATAATATTAATTTTAATAGCAGTCTTTATAATTTCACAGACTAGAATTTTTATGGCATGTATTTTATCAGTTGCAATTTTAGAAGTATTGATATTTAGCAAAATAAAGATAGCAAACAAAATAGCTTTGGCTATAATAGGGTTTTTGTATAATTGGAATTGCTTTTTGAAACTAATATAGTGAATCAAATGTTAGGAAATTTATTTGAGGATGTGAATAAAGATGGAGATTCATATATAAGAAATGAAGGAAGAAGATATTATATGGCTCTCATTGATGATGAATTTTTTTTTTATGGGAGGAGGAATCACTAACGAAAAATATTTAGAGTCCCCAATAAATGCTGCAAGTGAATATAATTATTATTTGGTGGATATAGGAATTTATGGCTTTTTCTTTGAGTATGGAAGTTTAGGTATAATTGCCATAGGAATTTTAACAATAGATATTTTTAGAAAAAGTTTCTATATTAAAGATAAATCAATATCAAATTTACTAAAAATGTTTTGTGCGATGATTATTACAATGTTATATACGGTTTCACCTCTTTCCTCAAGTGTATGGATTTTGTATGTTGTAATGATTGCTTTTATAGAATCAGAAATAAATTTAAATTGTTTTGAGAAAATAGATAGGAAATAAATAGGAAACATATGTATTAATATTTATGGTAAAAAGTAAGGGAGAGATGGATATGAAATATGATTATTTAATTGTTGGTTCAGGCCTATTTGGATCAATATTTGCATATGAAGCAAATAAAAAAAGAAAAAAATGCTTAGTAATAGATAAACGTTCACATATAGCTGGAAATATATATACTGAAAATATAGAAAACATAAATGTTCATAAATATGGAGCACATATATTTCACACAAACAGTAAAGAAATTTGGAATTATATAAACCAATTTACTGAATTTAATAGATACACGAATTCTCCAATCGCAAGATATAAGGAAGAATTATACAATCTACCATTTAATATGAATACGTTTAGTAAACTATGGAATGTGTATACACCCAAAGAGGCAAAGAATAGAATTGAAAAAGAGAAAAATCAAGAAGCAGGAATAATAGAGCCTAAAAATTTAGAAGAACAAGCTATAAGTTTAGTAGGAAGAACAATTTATGAAAAACTAGTAAAAGGATATACAGAAAAGCAATGGGGACAAAAGGCAACTGAATTACCAAGCTTTGTAATAAAAAAGATTACCAGTAAGATTTACATATGATAATAACTATTTTAATGATAGATATCAAGGGATCCCAATTGGAGGATATACCCAAATAATTGATACAATGCTAAATGGAATAGAGGTAAGGCTAAACTGTGATTTCTTTTGATAATAGAGAAGAATTAGAAAAAATAGCAGATAAAAAATAATATTTACAGGTCCAATAGACAAATTTTATGATTATAAGTTTGGAGAACTTGAATATAGAAGTCTGAGATTTGAAACAGAAATTTTAAATGAATCAAATTATCAAGGAAATGCAGTGGTGAATTATACAGAGTATGAGGTTCCATATACAAGAATAATAGAACACAAACATTTTGAATATGGAACACAGGATAAAACAGTAATTACAAAAGAATATCCAGATAAGTGGACAAAAGAAAAAAAGAACCATATTATCCAATAAATAATGAAAAAATAATTCTTTATACGAAAAATATAAAGAATATTCAAAAATGAGAAAGATAAAAATATTGTATTTGGGGGAAGACTTGGACGATACAAATATTATGATATGGATAAAGTTATAGAGCAAGCACTTGAATGTGTAAAAGGAGAATTAAATGGCTAAGAAAAGTATAACAAAAAACTATATATATAATTTAGCGTATCAAATATTAATAATATTATTGCCAATAATAACAACGCCATACTTATCGAGAGTATTAGGAGCTGAAAACATAGGAATATATAGTTATACATTATCGATTGTAACATATTTTATATTATTTGGATCTTTAGGAATATCAATGTATGCACAAAGAGAAATAGCATATGTTCAAGAAGATAAGTATAAAAGAAGCAAAATATTTTGGGAAATATTAATATTAAGATTTATTACATTATCAATTTCTATGGTAATATATTATTTTATATATGTAAATGGAACGCAATATCAAATGTATTACAGAATTTTATTAATCGAAATCATAGCAACGTGTTTTGATATATCTTGGTATTTCCAAGGGATGGAAGATTTCAAAAAACAGTATTTAGAAATACATTAGTAAAATTTGTAAGCATTGCATTGATTTTTTTATTAGTTAAAAAGCCAGAAGATTTAGCAAAATATTTCATAGTTTATGTAGTATCGAATTTTGTAGGAAATATATCTTTGTGGCTATATATACCAAAGTTTCTGGATAAAATAAAAATAAAGAATTACAACCATTGATGCATTTAAAAGCAACAATTGGTTTGTTTATACCACAGATAGCAATTCAAATATATACATTACTTGATAAGGTAATGATAGGTGTAATAATTGATGATAAATCAGAGGTGGGTTATTATGATCAAGCACAAAAAATTATAAAAATTCTATTGACTGTTGTAACATCATTAGGAACGGTAATGATACCAAGAATGGCAAATACATTTGCAAATGGAGATATGAAACAAATAAAAGAATATATGAAAAAAGTCCTTTAGATTTGTATATATTATTTCAATACCTATGATATTTGGAATTATTGCAGTTTCAGATAAATTTGTACCTATATTTTTTGGAGCTGGATATGAAAAGGTTTCAATTATTATGAAAGTTATAAGCCCAATATTATTAATAATAGGATTAAGCAATGCAATAGGCTCTCAATATTTATTACCAACTAAAAGACAAAAAGAGTTCACAATATCTGTTACGTGCGGAGCAATAACGAATTTTATAGTTAATTCTATAATGATAAGAAATTTTGGAGCCGTTGGTGCATCTATAGGTACTATAATAGCGGAAAGTATTGTTACAACAATACAAATTTATTTTGTAAGAAAAGATATAAATTTAAAAGAATGTATAAATATATCGAAAAACTATGTTTTAGTAGGTTTTATTATGTTTTTGATAGTTATGTTTATAGGTCTATTTATAAAGAATAATTTTATTTCAATGATTGTCAAGGATTGGGTGGAGCAGGTGTATATATAATTGGATTATATATCATCAGGGACGAGTTTTTTAATACAATTGTTACAAACAATAAATAATAAAATAAAAAATAAAAAAAGTGTTACAGAAATTTAACTTTTCTGTAACATTTTTGATATAGACATTTACAAAAAGAAAAAAGGTTGTAATATACTATTAGTATAAAATACAAGAGAGAGAAATATGAATAAAAAAGTCGAAAGATATGAGAAAAAAAAGCAAAAAAATTAATAAATACAATAAAATTGATTGGCATTTGTACTTTTGTGCTTGGGATAGTCATATCAATTTCACAATATATAGTAAACAATTTAGATAGCAGATTTGATAGAAATGAAGGAAGCGAAACAATTAAACAAGAAGAATTTAATGAGTCAGGAACAGGAACGACGTATTATATTTCTAGAGATGGAACGTCGAGTGATGGAACTAATATTAATGATCCCATGTCTTTAAATGAAGCAAATAAAAAAAATTTTGAAGGTAATGATAGAGTGCTATTTAAGAGTGGAGAGATATTTTATGGAATAATAAATTTTTCTGTGAATAAAAGTGACAACTCATTATTTTATATTGGAAGCTATGGAGAGGGTGAAAAACCTATTATAAGTGGAGCTAATATATTAAAAAAAAAATAGAGACTGTTGGAAATATGAAAATGGATTATACCAAATAGACTTATCGAAGAATGGAAATTTTTATGGTATAGGAAATTTTGGAAATATAACATATAATATTGGTTTTTTAGAGAGTGAAAATGGAACGATATATGGCGCTAGAAAAAAAGCAAAGACTTATTAATAGATGAATATGACTTTTATTGTGAAGATAGTAAATTGTATATAAAATGTAATCAAAATCCAACAGATAAATTGGGGCAAATTAAATTGGCTAGTAGAATAGATTTGGTTAGATTATCATCTAATACTTTAATAGAAAATATAGATGTTCAATGTACGGGTGCACACGGAATTGTAAAAAGGAATAATGAGGTGATTTCTAATGTCATTGTTAGAAATTGTGTAATACAAAATATAGGTGGAAGCGTACAAATAGAAAGTTCTTTTACAAGATATGGAAATGGATTAGAGTTTTGGGATAATGCGGAAAATACTCTTGTAGAAAAATGTATTTTTAAAAAATATATATGATGCAGGATATACTATGCAGGAAATGGAAATAATAGTGGATTTGAAAATAATGTTTGTAGAGATAATATCTTTATAAACTGTACATATACATACGAAACCTTCTGTAGAGACCAACAATATACTTACAAAGGGATCTTTTTAAGGTCTCAAAAATTCTTGAATAATCTTTCTATAAATCAAGGAAGAGGATGGGGATATGACGTAAGAGCTGACAAAGAAAAAGCTGGTGAAATGGTTTTATGGGCAATTCCTGTTAACAATACGGACATAGAAATAAGTAATAATATATTTTATAACTCAAGAAGGATAAAATACAAGACTACATATACAAAAATCACAGATAGTGAGTATAAAAAAATGTATACTATCCGATAATAATAAATTATATTTGAGCAATGATACAAAATTACTAAATGATGACGGAGATTATTACAATAGGGAATGTTTTAATAAATTGAAATTTGAAGTAAATTCGGATTGGAATATTTTGAATGAAGCAGAAATGGATAATATTGAAAACAGAAATGTTTTTAAATCAAATAACTATGAATTTATAAAAAAATACTATGAACTATTCGAAGATGCAGAATATAATAAGAAGATAGAATTAGTAGATACAACTGCAAATATATATACAAAAAATGGACAAAAAATAGCATTAGTATATAACAATTCTAAAAAAAGTTACATACCTTACACAAATTACAAAGCAACTGACATATATGGCAATGAAATAGAAAACAATGGAACATTAGAGGTATCCAAGGATCCAATATTAATATATGATATAAAAAGAGGACGAATTATATAATAATATTTACAAAAATATAGAAGAAAAAAAGTGACTCTTTTTTATTGAAAAATATAAAACAAAATTGGATTCTAAAAATTTAGAGGAAATTAGAAAAAAGATAGAACAAATAAAAGAGGAATCAAAGAAAATACTAGAATTAAAAGAGCCTGTAACAAATCAATATACTATTAATTTAATAGAAAAAAATTTATCAAAATGGCGAAAATATAATAAATGTATATAAAGAAAACAATAATTTGATAAATAATGAAGAAGTCGCACAAATGCTTTCTGATATATTAGATATTAGTGTTCAAGCTGAGAAGTTATTAAGTACATCTAAAGGCGAGGTAATTAATTATAATAAAAAATAGATATTAAAAAAAATATAAAAGAATTTGAGAAGATAGGACAATTTTATAATGAAGCCGAAGCAAGTTCGATTTATAAATTAGAAAATGAAGGAAAGGAATATTATAAAAAAAATCACACCAAATGTTTCTAATGAAAATGATTTAAATAATATAAAAGCATATTATGAAACATTATGGGCATATCAATTAATAAAACAATATGATATCGAATACATCAAAAACAACCCAGTAACAATAGACTACTCAGAAACAAACCCAACAAACCAAAACGTAACAGCAACACTAAGAACAAATGCACAAATAACAATAAACAACAACTCAAACAGCAAAGTCTACACCTTCACGCAAAACGGAACATTCACCTTCGACTACACAATAAAAAAAAGGACAAACATTCCAACAAACAGCAACAGTAAACAACATAGACAAAACAGCACCAACAATAGAAGGAGTAGAAAATGGCAGGCTATACCTATCAGAAGTAACGCCAAAGGCAAGTGATACAAATCTAAAAGAAGTACTACTATACAAAGACAACAATCAAGTACAAAACTATCAACAAAATACCCAAATCACAGAAGATGGGCATTACAAACTAGTTGCTGAAGATTTAGCAGGAAATCAAACATCAGTAGAATTTGACATCTCAAGAAATCCTGCAATAATAGATTACTCGGAAGTAAATCTAACAAATCAAGATGTAGTAGCAACAGTAAATTCAAATTTTGATGTAAACGTAAAAAATAATTCAAATCAAAAATCATATACATTTAAGGAAAATGGAGAATTTACATTTGAATTAAACATAAAAGGTGCGGAATTACAGCTAACAGCAATGGTTGACAATATAGATAAAACACCTCCAACTATTACAGATGTAGAAGATAAAAAACAATATATAGACAAAGTAATTCCTAAAATATCTGATGATAACCTAAATGAGGTTAAACTATATTTCGATTCAGAAGAAGTACAAGGATATACACCAAATTCAGAAATAACAGGAGAAGGATTCTACAAATTAGTTGCAAAAGACTTAGCTGGAAACGAAACATCAGTTGAATTTACAATAATTGAAAATCCAGATGAGAAATACCAAATAAAAGATGGAAATATATTAAATATTAAAAAAACAATACTAATCAAGATACCTTCAGAAAGAAATTAAAAATGTCTGGAGAATATAGTATTTACAGAAATGATACTTTAATTTCAGATAATGATAAAATTGCAACAGGAGATAAATTAAGAAAATCTACTGGTGAGGAGTATACATTAATTGTTAGTGGAGACATTAATAATGATGGTGATGTAAATATTAAAGATATAGTTATGCTTAGAAAGTATTTACTTGAAAGAAATAACTTAAATGAGAATAGCTTACTTGCTGCCGATTGTAATTTGGATGGTAAAGATATTAGCATTAAGGATTTAATTAGAATGAGGTTAATAGCCTTGGAAAGAGATGTAAACTAGAAAGGTTTGCATCTTTTTTTACTTTGTCGAAAAAAGTCGGATTTTGCGATGAAAAGACGAGAAAAAAAGGATTGTATTTTATGAAAAGAAATGATAAAATATACCAAAAGAATTGAAAGGTATATGTAATAATGGAAAAGGAAAAGATAAAAAGAAAAGAATTAAAAAGCAACTTTCTAAGACAAATGATTATAAGGGTGGATTATGACTATTTATTTGATGAAGATATAGAAAATATTGTAAAAAAAAGATACAAAGAGTTAATTGAAAGCGGCTATAAAATGAATTCGAAAACTTTAGCAGAATATAATATAAATGTAAACATTAATAATATAACTGAAGAAGAAAACAACAGTGTAAGTATGAAAAATAACAATAAGGAAGAGTATTCGTCATTTAAAAAAGAAAATATTGTTATTGATATTACGAGGAACTTTGCAACTATAACTGCTGAATATAAAAAATTCGAAAGTTTTGAAGCAATTGTAAGTGATTTTTCAAAAATAATAGAAGAAATCAGAAATGTAAGAGAAGGACTCGAAATAAAAAAGAATAGGAATAAGAAAAATAAATTCATATTTATTTAAAGATATTAATAGAATCAATGATTATTTTGAACCAACTTTATTTAGCTTTAACGAGTTAGAAAAAATGAAAAATCATTAATGGTAAAACAAACAATTGAGAGCTTTAAATATAAAGATTATAAAATAAACGAATTAGGAAATATATCTAAGGGAATTATAACTAATCCTAATGGGGAAAAAGTTTGATGCATATCAAGTTGTATTAGACATTGATGTTTATAATGACAAAGATATAAAGGAAAAAAATCAATTTAGAAGAGATGAACAATATTGTTTTTGAAGTATATAAATCAGCTTTAAATATTAATTTTTTAGAAAATTTAAAGAAAAAAAATTATGAAGATGAGGTGATTATTAAAAATGGATAGTAATAATTTTAAACCTTATATGAATAGTGTATCTTTATATAATCAAAAAATGAAAGCAATTATAAATTTATTGATAAACTTTCAGTATCGGAGTCCAATAATAGTTTAGACAAAACAATTACATATAAAAATAGAAAAGGAGATAGTCAATATAAACGAATATAATGATGAACAAAAACATTTTATAAAAGAAAAAATTAATTGTAGAAATATATACGATAGGATATGAACCTATGGGAGAAAGCATTGTATTTTTAATAAAAGGAGACGATATTGTACTCTTTTCAGGTGTAATAGATTGTTATGAAAAAGGAAAAATAAATAAAACATTAGAAATACTTGATGCAAACAAAGTAAAAACAGTCGATTATATATGTTTAACACATCCAGATGAGGACCATTGTGTTGGGTTAGATAAAATAATAAAAAAATCTGGAAGTGAAACATATTTGGTATATCCCAATGGATTATTTAATTTACTTATTGAAGAAAGCAGCAGAAAGAAGAAAGATGTAAAAGACTCGAGAGTATTAAAATCTATTAAAGAATTATCTGGATGTTTGGCAAAGAGAAAAGATAGCAAGACAAAGAGCAAAAAGAATAATGGGATGTAGTGGCAAAAATGAAATTATAGCATTAAATGAAATTTCATTTAAAAGTTTAAATACAGGAAATAGGTATCCTTTAATTATTAATACATATACACCTATATCAGAAATCATTGATAGATATGCTGCTAAACGTTTATTAGAAAATAAAGCTGGTAAAACAAGTCATAATGATTTGAGCATTGTAACAGCTATAGCTATAGGTGATTTTAAAATGTTATTGTGTGGAGATGTTGAAAAAGATACGTTAGAATTGTGGACAAGGCAATGGAAACCAGATGATAAAATATTTTTTCAGGAATTATTGATTATTTAAAAATACCACATCATACTTCAAAGGGGTCAGAGGATTTATTACAATCATTAGAAAAAGTTGGAATTTTTTCTAATTCAGTAACTACAGTTTTTAGAAAAAAAGGATTTGCCTGATGTAGAATTATTAGGAAGATATAAAAAGAAATCAGATAAGGTGTATTGCACAGGTAAAAAAAGTAAAACGAGAAAAAAAGGAAAAACAAAAAGAGGATTGGGGAATTGTAAAATTGACAGTGGATATATTTAATAGGACAATGAAAAGTGAAGTTTTTAGTAATGCATGCAGAAGTGAATAAATTGTAAAAATATTATTTAGATGTAAACTAGAAAGGTTTGCATCTTTTCATAGCAGAGTGGATTTAAGCTCTGCTTTTATATTATCTAAAATAATATAAGTAGTAAATATCAAATAATCATTAAATTAAAAATAAATTATTAATATTATAAAAAATGAATATAATGATATTATAAGTTTATATTAATATGATAAAGGTGCATATAAAATAATTTGTTGAATATTTTGAGTGACATAAAACATAATACAAAAAAATTGAATAAATCAGAAGTTTTTGTAGTACAGTACTTAAAAAGTTTTTTTGAGTGCAATTATGGGAAAATAAAGCAATTGAAATTGCAAAGAAAATGAAGCAATAGGAAATGAGCATAGAAACAATAAAAGAAATAACTAACTTAGATTTTGAAGAAATAGAAAAAATTATAACAAATTTAAGAAAATAATTTAATATAAAAAATCCATAAAACGAATAAATCGTATTATGGATTTTTTATTTTATCTAAAATACAAAAAGTACACTAAAAATCTATTGCAAAATTCGACAAAATATATTAGAATAACTCATATAAAAAAGGAGATGGAAAATAATGAAAAAAATCAAAAAAGTACTAATGTGGTTAATAGGAATAATGCTATTAATAATGTTTTCAGGAATGTTATCAAAAAATATCGTACTAGCAATAATAATGGCAATATCAGGAATTATGATAATACCACCAGTGAATACGCAAATAAATAAATTAATAACAGAAAAAAAAATAGCCAAAGGCGATGAAGAAAAAAACTAAAGGATATAAACTAATAAAAAATATAGTAGTAGTAATTTTAGTATTAATGTCATTTGGATTAGTGCCAGAAGAAGCAAACAAAACAGAGCAAAATATTTCTAACACAACGAATACAACAGTAAGCAACGAATTAAACACACTAAATACAATAACAAATGAAACAACAAATGAAATCAATCAAAATACCGTAGATAGAGCTGTTGCAAAAAACAATAACAGAAGCAAATGGAACATATACTGGAGACAGAGTAGATGGCAAAAAAACAAGGAAACGGAAAATTCGAATGGACAGATGGTTCTATTTATGAAGGAGAATTTTCAGAAGACAAAATAAATGGAAATGGAAAGCTAACAATTAAAGATAAAGGAACATACGAAGGAAACTTTGTAGATGGAAAAAAAAGTGGAAATGGTACATATTTATTCTCAAATGGAGATAAATATGAGGGAGAATGGAAAGATGACAAGATGGAAGGACAAGGAACATATACATTTTCTAATGGAGATACATACACGGGAAGCTTTTCAGACAATAAATTTAATGGAACAGGAACATATAAAAAAGATAACAATACATATAAAGGAACTTGGGAAAATAACGAATATAAAAGTAAAAAAATAAAAATTGAAAGATAAAAGAGGAAAAATAAATGGTTAGTAATGAAAAAGGAAAAATAAACTGATTCCAAAGATTAGTAAAAAAATAAGCGATTTTTATATGAAGAAGAAGGAAATATTAGTAGAGGAAAAATACTTACAGTAGGTTCATTACTTTTAGTTGCAGGAATATTATTTGCAGATGAAGTATATGGAGCGCATAGATCTCATTCGTCACATAGGTCACACTCATCACATTCATCATCATCTTATGGAGGAGGAGGACATTCAAGCCACGAAAGTCATCAAAGCCACCAGAGTCACCAAAGTGGTAGCACACATAGTAACCACAGTAGCTCTGCAACAACACATAGTAGTCATAGTAGTTCAACAACTACTACACCTTCACATAATAATACAGCAGTTACGCAAAGTGAGAGTGTAACAGTAAAAGAAACTTTACCAGATTTTCAAAAACCACAAATACCACCAAGTACACCGGAAATTAAATAGTTTTTTTTGATTGGGGACGGTTCTTTTTCCGAAAAAGAACCGTCCCCAATCAGAAAAAAGAAAGGAAAATGAAATGAAATTATTTGAAATAGAAGATAACCAAGCAAAAATAAAACTAAACGTTGAAATATATCCACTAGTTGTAATTCAAAAAACGGTATCAAATTATTTAGAAAATATGTATGTCAAACTTGAAAAAGAAGACAAAAATATATTAGTGAATTTATTTCTTAAAGACAATAAAGAAAACATAAAAGAGTTAGTAGGTAATTTTTATAATGAGCTTTTTGGTAGAAGCTTTAAGATATAATATTGGAGTTGAAACAAAAAGAAATAAGAGAACTAATTGTAGGTAGAGCGTTATATACAACTTGTATTGAGTTAGATGAAAATAGAGAAGAAAAAGATAGAAGATGATATGACATCTGAAAAGACATTTCAGAAAGAAGAATACAATTTAGAGGATATTGCGGTGAATTGGTTTGATAAATACGAGGAAATTAAAGAGGAAAAAAATAATGTTAGTATATATTCAAAGTTTTATAGCAATTATATTAGGTATTGCATCAACAATTACAGATTTTAAAGAAAAAAAAGGTTTATAATAAGTGTATAATTTGTGGGGTTCTATGCAGTATAGCAGTATATTTGGTATTTTGGAGAGAAATAGAAATTGATTATATAAAAAATTATCTTTTGAATTTTATAATAAGTGTACTGATTAACTTCTTATTTTTTTACTTTAAAATATGGGCAGCAGGAGATGCAAAGTTATTTATTGCAATAGTATTTATGATTCCTTTTTGAGGTATATGAAATAAGCAGTTTAAATGTTTTTCCTGCTATAAATATTTTGATAATGATATTTTCGATAGCATTTATTTATGTAGCAATAGAAACAGTATATTTGTGGGTAAAAGATAAAAAAAAAAATTTAAGAAAATAAAAATATTTAATATAAAAAAAGAAAATATTTTAGAATTTATAATTCAATACTTTATGGGATATTTTTTAGTACTTTTTGTAAATAATATTACTTTTAAATATTTTACAGAATTTAGAATTTACAATACAGGACTTGCTATATTATGTAATATGCTTATTTTACTTATAGTGTATAGATTGGTAACTAAAAAGAAACAAACATTAATTTTAATGATAACATTTCTAATATTAAATGCAATATATTATGTAATAAATGGATTTTCTATAAGCCATATAGATTTGAAAATGCTTATATTTGTGCTTGCCTTAATGGCATTTAGAAGTGTATCTGAAAAATATAACTATGAAGAAATAAAAGTAGAAGATTTAAAACCTAGGATGATATTATCTTTTGGAAGTGTAATCAAATTTTATTCATCTAGAGTAAAAAGGGCTACCTAAAAACACAACAGAAACAACAGATTCAAGATTAACTTTAGATGAGGTTGAAAGTATAAAAAAGATGGAGCAAAACTAAAAAGGAGAAGGCACAATTACAATTGTAAGGCATTTACCTTTTGCACCATTTATTTTTCTTGGAGAATTATTATTTTTCATTTTAAGAGTTTATTTATAAAAACAGAAGGGGTAAAAGATGTATAATAGGCCATTAGTATTAAGGGAAATATTAATATAAAAAATAATGATAAATGTATTATTGGTAAAATAATTAAAAATAAAAATGTTGAAACAAAAGAAAATTATATTCAAGTTTTAGATAATAAGAATTTGAATTTATATGAAAAAGGCTATTTAGGATATATATTTGAAAATGAACCACAAAATATAGATTTAGATAAAATAAATTATTGTTCAAACGTAAAAAGTTATGAAACATTGTTAGATTACGATGTAGTAGAAATTGTAGATAAACTTTATATAAAAGTTTTATATAGAGATGATTCTGATGATAATGCAATTGTAGTTACCAATCAATGTAATTCAAATTGCATAATGTGTCCTGACCCAGATGGGATAAGAAAAACCAGAATTAATCCTGACATAAAAAAAACTAATTCAGCAAATAAGATGCATTCCAGGTGATACTGCTCATATTACAATAACAGGTGGAGAGCCAGGAATAAGAAAAAAAAGAGCTAATAAAAGTTCTTGATGAATGTAAAAATTGTTTGCCTGATACGGAGTTTTTGTTATTATCAAATGGAAGAGTATTTTCAGATTCTAAATTTGCGGATAAAGTTAAGGAAAATATTCCACCAAAAATAAGAATAGCAATTCCAGTATATGCAGACAATGAAAAGCTACATGATGAAATAACAAGAGTAGATGAAAGTTTTAAACAAGCAATTAGTGGCATATTAAATTTGATAGAAAGAAATATTGATGTAGAAATAAAATTGTAGTTTTGAAAAAGAACTACAAATATCTTGAAAATCTTGCAAAATTCATTGCAAGAGAAATACCAGAGGTAAAAATGGTAAATATAATGGCACTAGAAATGATGGGGAATGCGTATAAAAACAGAGATGAAGTATGGATAGATTTTAAGGAAATAAAAAATATTTATATAATGCTGTAACAATTTTGCTAAAAGCAGGAATAAGAACAAATTTATATAATTTTCCGTTATGTAATTTAGATGAGAGATTATATAGTATTTCTCATAAAAAGTATAACAGATTACAAAGTTAGGTATAAGGAAGAATGTGAATTTTGCCAAGCTAAAGATAAATGCGGAGGATTTTTTCAATTCAACAATAAATGTTGAAGACATTAAAGTTAAACCAATAAAATGATAGAGGGGATAATATGTACAAATTAAACTACTTTAATTTTAAAAATAAGCAAAATAAATATTTATTAACAAATGATGTTGGAGAATATATTTTCTTGGAAAAAGAGGATTTTGTAAAACTAATAAAAAAAGAAGAATTAGAAGATGAAGTAAAACAAAATTTGCTTGATAAAGGATTTATATATGACACAAATAAAAAGAGATTTTTGTTGATAATATTTCTTTAAAATTACGCAAGACAAAAGAATATTTATTAACACCAACAATATTGCATATATTTGTTGTAAGTAAAAACTGCAACTAAAATTGTATATATTGCCAAGCTGGTAATTTAAACCAAAATATAGATTACAAAATGTCAAAGAAGTTGCTAAAAAATCTGTGGCTATAGCGTTAGAATCGCCAAGCAATTATCTAACTTTTTGAGTTCCAAGGGGAGAGCCTTTAACTAATTTTGATATTATAAAATACATAGTTGAATATTCAAAAGAAAATGCTAATGGAAAATATATTGAATATAATCTTGTATCAAATTTAATACTATTAACAGATGAAATGATTGACTTTTTCGAGGAAAATAATGTTTCGATTTGTACCTCTATAGATGGAAATGAGGAGCTTCAGAATATAAATAGACCATATTCAAAAGGAAATTCTTATCAAGAAACCATAAAACAAATAAAAAATTAAGGAAAAAGAAATATAAATGTAAGTGCTATTCAAACTACAACAAAATATAGTTTATCAAGATATAAAGAGATAGCAGATGAGTACATAAACTTAGGTATTAATAGCATATTTGTAAGACCACTAACAAAACTTGGAAAAGCAGATAGTAATTGGAAAAATATAGGATACGAGGCAGATGAGTTTTTAGAATTTTACAGAAAAAATATTAGAATATATTATTCAAAAAAAATAAAGAAGGAATTTTCTTATCAGAAGGACATAGCAATATATTTTTAAGAAAAATATTGCTTAATGAACCAGTAAATTATATGGAATTACGTTCACCTTGTGGTGGAGCAATAGGCCAGATGGCATATTATTATGATGGTAATATTTATACTTGTGATGAAGGAAGAATGTTATCGGAAATGGGAAATGATAGTTTCAAACTTGGAAATGTAATGGAAAATACATATAAAGATTTGATGAAATGTGATTGCACTAAAGCTATGTGTGTGTCTTCTTGCATTGAATGTTTACCATATTGTTCAAATTGTGTGTATATGCCATATTGCGGGACTTGCCCAGTAATTAATTTGGCACAAGATAACAACATTTTTTTGCTAGAAAACCAAAAGAGTTTAGATGCAAGGTTTATGGAGGAATATTAGATACTTTATTTGATTATATAATGCTGGTACTGAAAAAGAAAATTTTGGAGAGTTGGATAAAACAAACTATGTAATAAAACTGTAATAAAACTGTAACAAAAAAGAAAATAAATAAATAATCTTGTCATAACTTGTAAACAATGTTAAAATAAAAATAAGTATGTAATAAAGAGAAGGAGGAAAACAAAAGAATGAAAAAAATAGTAGCAAGTTTTATTATATTAATAATAGCAATACTTATGTACCAAACAGTATATGCTACAGAAAATAGTACAGGAGCAAGTGTAGTATTTAACTTTTCTGGAGATAGCAAAGTAACACAAGGAACCAAAACAGTAACATATACAATATCATTAGGAGACTTTGTAGGAATTCCAGAAAATTCAATGATGGGATATGAAGCAGTTCTTGAGTATGATAGTAATGTGTTTAGTTCTGCTACAATAGAAGGATTAAATGATTGGACAGCACAATACACAGAATCAACAAAAAGGTGGATAGGGGAAACAAGAACAAAAGGAGAAGCAAATAAGGAAATTGCGAAAATAACATTAACTTTAAAAGATGATGCTCCAGCAGGAAACACAACAGTAAAATTAAATAATGTTTTACTAACTGCAAATGGCAACCAAAGAATTTTCGTACACAAAAGAAGCAACCTTGCAAATAGAAGCGAAAGCTGAAGAACCAAAAAAGATGACGAAAATAATACTACAGAAAACACAAACACAAACCAATCTGCTACACAAAATGAAAGTAAAAATCAAACAAATAGCAATACACAAAATTCAGTAGCAAACAATACTTCAAATGAATTTAAAAAGCTTTACAAAAAACGGTACAAGCAACAATTCAAAAGCATCATCAGTTTTACCTAAGACAGGAACAGGAAGAATTGCACTAGCTGTATTTATGATTTTAATTATAGGAATTGGTTGTTTAATAAGATACAAATCAATTCAAACAAAATAATAAAAAAAGCATAAAAAATATCGAAAAAACTATTGCCTAAAAAGAGCAAAAATGATATAATGAATGCATAATAAAAAAAGGGAGGATTTAATTATGAAAAAAACTATTAACAATTTCAATTTTAGCAATTGCTTTAGTATTAATGGCTGTAACAGGAGTTAATGCAACAACAAACGACAATTTAGCTGAAACACTATATAATATAGGAGCTAAATACGGAATGACAAAAGCTGATAAAGTAAAAATTGAAAGATACTTAGCTGATTATCCAGTTACAGAATCAGAAGCTAATGCCATAGTTGCAAAAAGCTAACGAAGCTGCAAAAGTAATGGATAATGCTGGAGTAAAAGACTTCAATAAATTATCAAAAGAACAAAAAGCTGAAATAAAAACAATTGCTAATCAAGCTGCAAGTATAGTTGATGTAACATTAACATACAAATCTGGTTCTGTTGAAATATACAAAAACGGAAAATTAATTGAAACGGTTACTAATCACAATGGAAAACTTGCTTACACAGGAAATAATAATTTAGGTTTAGTTGTTTCTTCAATAGCAGTTATAGCCCTAGCTTCAGTAGCAGTTGCTAGAAAGAAATTAGCTAATGCATAATTTAGTAAGAATGCAATAAAAAAGCAACTATTATAGAATTAATAGTTGCTTTATTTATTACTGCAATTTTGATAGGTTTGGGGTATTTTCTATTTGGGGCTAAAATAGAAGAATATATGTCATTAATAAGCAAAGTATCAATTGGAGTAAGCAATGGAACCGATGAAGTTGAAACAATAATAGGGGAAAACAACAAATTAAAAAATTATCCTGAATATGGTGCAAAATATGCAACTATAAAAATACCAAAAATAGATGTAGATCTTCCTGTTTATTATGGAGATAGCCTAGACATATTAAAAAAAGGAGTAGGACATTCAAGTGGAAGCTATTTTCCAGGAGAAGGTGGTTCAATAATATATATGGGTCATAATTCTAAAAAAAAAATGTTTAGAAGATTCTCAGAATTACAAAAAGGAAACGAAATAGAAGTTACAACTACGTATGGAAATTTCAAATATAAAATATATGATATGCAATTAATAAACGAAACAGATGTAGATAAACTTCCAATTCAAAAAAGATAAAGAAATTTTAATGGTATACACGTGTTATCCGTTTAACAATATAGGTTATGCAACACAAAGATATGTAGTATATGCAGAATTAGAAAGTTAGGAGGGAAAGAAAAAAGTGGCAAAAAAAATAATACAATACATAGTAGCTACAATATTAGCTTTAGCAATACTTGGGTTAATTATAATTAATATACTTTCTTCTTCTATATTAAGCAAAGAATATATTTTAGGAAAATTGCAAAATCAAAATTATTACGAGAAAATATATCAAGAAACAGAATCTAATTTTGAGAATTATATACATCAATCAGGCCTTGATGAAGATGTGTTAAAAGATATAGTTACAAAGGAAAAAAATAGAAAAAAGATACCAGAATAATTTTGAATAATATATATAATGGTATGGATGAAAAAATAGATACAAAAGAAATTAAGGAAAAATTAACTGAAAATATCAATAATTCTTTAAATGGCAAGATTTCGAGTTCAGAGCAAAAAGCAATAAATACATTTGTTGATACAATTTGCAAAAGAATATGAAACAACAATTTCACATACCAATTACGAAAAAAGATAAATGAAGCATTAAATAAAATAAACAAATATGTTGATTTAGCTAAAAAAGCAATGATGGTAATTATAGGAGTTACAGGTGTTATTTTAGTTTTATTATCAATAAGAAGAATTTATAGAATTACATCAAAAATAGGTGTTGCATTTGTAATTGATGGACTAATTTTAATATTAGGTGAAAAATATGTAAGTTCAAATATTAAAGTAGACACAATAATGTTGCTAAATAATGGAATATCAGATGTATTACAAAGTATATTAAATGAAATATTAGGAAACATATTAAAAACTGGAAGTATATTATTAGCTTTGGGAATTGTATTAATAATAGTTTATGCATTAATAAAAAGTATTCGCAAAAATAAAACGAGAAAAAGATCAATATACACCAGAAAATTAGTTAGGGGAGAAATTTAATGGAGGAATTAGATTTAAAAAGAATTATTAAGCTTATTTTGGAGCAAAATTTTTCAAATAATAGTAATAGTATTAATAACTACAGGTGTTGGAATAATTTATACATATGGTTTTACAACGCCTAAATATAGTTCATCAACAACATTATTGTTGGCGGGAGCAGGACAATCGACAGGACAAAGTGCAGAAAATTCAATAACTGTAACAGATATAACGCTTAATTCGAAATTGGTACCAACATATAGTGTTTTAGCAACCAGCGATAAAGTTTTAAGACAGGTAATTTCAAATCTTAATATTGATGTAAATGAAGAACAATTGAAGAAAAATATAACCGTAAAATCGAAAGAAGATACAGAAATAATTGAAATTACAGTAACTAATGAAAATCCAGCATATTCTGCTAAAATTGCAAATGAAATTGCAAAAATTTTTCAAATGTTGTAAATGAAACATATAAAATTAATAATGTTTATATAGTTGATGAAGCAGAAGTTTCAAATACACCATCAAACATACATCACAGTAAAGATATAGTAATATTTGGATTTTTTAGGAATAGTAATAGCAGTTATGTATGTATTAATTGCAAATATGTTGGATACAACAATAAAAAACACCAGAAGATATAGAAAAAGGAGTAGGTTTACCTGTACTTGTAACTATTCCATATATAGAAAACTTTGGAAATGAAAAAGGAGGAAAGAAAAAATGAAAAAAAGAAGTAATAGCACATAAAAAATCCAAAATCTCCTATTTCAGAAGTTTTTAGAACATTAAGAACTAATATACAATTTATGAATGTAAGTAAAAAAATGAAGGTATTACTTGTTACATCAACATTTCCTAGTGAAGGTAAAAGCTGGGTTGCATCAAACTTAGCAGTTACATTTGCTCAAGCTGGGAAAAAAAGTTGTATTGATAGATGCAGATATGAGAAAAGGAAGACAATATGCAATATTTGGATTATCTCCAAAACCAGGTCTTTCAAATTTTTTATCACAAGTTGAAATTGATAAAAATGGTAGATTATCTGAAGATGTGAGAAATTACATTCAAGCAACAGAAGTTGAAAATTTATTTGTAATAACAGCTGGAAATGTACCACCAAACCCATCTGAACTTTTAGTATCTGCTCAAATGATAGGATTATTAGATGCACTAAAAAGTTCTTGTGATATGATAATAATAGATGGAACACCAAGTGAGTTAGTTACAGACTCTGTAATATTATCAAGAATTGCAGATTCTACAGTAATAGTAACAGCACATAAAATAACTAAAAAGATGCATTAGAAAGAGTTGTTAAAAACATACAAAATGTTGGCGGAAAAATAGCAGGGGTTGTAATAAATAAAGTTCCTATATCTGCAAAACGTTATGGAGAAAAATATTATTACTATGGTGAAGATAAGATTTTGTCTGGAAAGTCAAAAAAGAGAAGCAAATATTTCTAAGAAACAATCTTCAATTGGAAACTTTTCATTTGAAAATAAAAAGCAAGTCCAAGACACATATAATGAAGAACAAGAAGAAATGGAAAACAGAGATTTTTTAAGAGAAGATGATGATCCTATTTTTACACCAAAAAGAGCAAAATACAGTAACACCGGAACAAGAAGATGTACCTTTAGATAAAACAAATGATATTTTAAAACAAATTAACGAATATTTAGATAATGAAAAGAAGAAACTATAAAGCTTAAAAAGGAGAAAGATGAAAATGATAGATTTTCATTCACATATACTTCCAAATGTTGATGACGGATCTAAAAGTGTTGAAGAAACTTTCGAATTACTAGAAGAGGCAAAAAATGCAGGATTTGAGGGAGTTATCTCAACCTCACATTATATGGAAGAATATTATGAGGTAAATGTAGCTGAAAGAAAAGTATGGATTAATGCACTAGCTGAAAATTTATATAAAAAAATATAGACTTAAAATTGTATCTTGGAAATGAGATATATTTTACAGAAAATCTTATAAATTTATTGGAAACTGGAAAAGCAACAAGTATAAATAATTCTAATTATGTATTATTTGAATTTCCTCTAAATTCTAAGCCTATGAATATGTATGATATTATATATGATATGCTAGAATATAAACTAATACCAGTTTTAGCACATCCAGAAAGATATAGTTTTGTGCAAAAAAGAGCCAGAAATAGTATATGATTTAATACAAAAAGGTGTGCTTATGCAATCAAACTATGGAAGTATACTTGGAAGATATGGGGAAAAAGCAGAATTAATTAGCAGAAAATTATTAGAAAATAATATGGTTCATTTTTTAGGAAGTGATGTTCATAAACCTAACACTATTTATCCTAGAATTGGTGAGGCTTTAGATATAATTAAGGAGATTGTAGGACGTGAAAAATTAGAAGAACTTACAACTATTAATCCTAAATTAGTATTAGAAAATAGAAGAATTGATATTGATGAACCAAGAGAATTTAAGTTATCTTTGAAAGAAAAGATGATTGTTAATTTGAAAAAATAAAATAATAAAAAAAGAAAGGATGAAAAATATGTATTTATCCTTTCTTTTTTTGCGTAAATGCTTGAATATTGGGGTATAAATGTGATAGAATGTGCAAAGAAAAAAAAGGAGAAAAGAAAAGTGAAAAATACATTAAAAATATATTAACAGACAATGTTTGGTGGATTTTTACAGCTATTACATTAATATTTTTTGGAACACTGTACAAAATGGAGTTTGCAGTAGATACTTATGCAACCTTGTCATTTACAATGAAAGAATTTATAAATCAATTTGCCTCATCTGGAAGATTCTTGTTAATATTTGTTGGAATAATATTTAAAATATTAAATTTTAATAATAAAACAATTTATATTTTATCATATTTAATGGCAATAATGTGTATGGTAATTAGTTTATACAAATTATACAGCATAATAAAAGAAGATATTGGGTCAAAATTTTTAAAAATATTAATACCAATATTGATTGTGTTAAATGCTTTTTCGCTAGAATTATTTTTATTTATAGAAAAAGGAATAATGTTATTTGGTGTAACTATGTGCATATTTGCAGTTGGTGAAATAAAAAATGGTTAGAAAGCAAAAATAAAAAATACTTAATTTTATCAGGAATTTTTATGCTACTTGCAAATTTTTCATACCAAGGCGTAGTAGGAATATTTGTTGCAATATCTATTATATACATATTAAAATATTCTAAAAATATAAAAAGAATTTGTAATTAATAATATATGTGTTGCTCTAAGTTATGGAATACCTGCTATTATAGATTATTTATTAATAAAAATATGCTATATATCTAGTAGAATAAATGGAGAAATTATATTATCAGGGTCACTAAAAAAAATATATAAAAGTTCGAAAGATATGATATTAAATACTTATCTTATGTTGCCAAAGTATTTATTTGCTATACTAATTGTAGCAATATGTTTTATAATTATATATGAAATTTTATCAAAAAAAGAGAACACAAAAGGTAAAGTAATAGACATACTAAAAATTCTATATATAATTGGTGCTGTTTTATTTGCAAGTATAGCACCACAAATTATGCAAAATACAGAATCAATTTGGTTTGTTGCAAGAAGCACATATTCGTATGCCTCACTTTTTGGAATACTAGTACTATATTTATTTATGAATTTCAAAAATATAAAAAATAAAAATTTTGTGATAATTTTAAGTTTAGTATTACTTATAGTACAATTTGGAAGATTTAATGAAATAGAAACTTCAAGATATAAAACAAACGAAATGGATTATGAAATTACAAACAAAATAGTTTCAAAAATACAAGAATATGAAAATCAAACAGGAAATAAAATAACAAATATAGCATTATATGAAGATAAATCAATGTCTTATGCATATAACGGAGTATTTACAACAGGAGATACAAACATTAAAGCTTACGCAAAAGACTGGTGTATAATTTACATTTTAAAATATTACGCTGGAATGGATTTAATAGAAACAAGCCAAGACTCGGAAATTGCAGAAAAATTTAATAACCAAGATTGGAAGGTTTTTGATGATAATCAGTTAATATTTAGTGGAGATACAATGCATTTGTGTAAATATTAAAAAATAGTAAGGGAGGAAGAATTAATCATTGAAGATTAATTTGATATAATATGTTAGATAAATTAGCAAAAAATATATAGTATTTTTTTTTTCAACAGTTATACTTTTAACATGCACAATTATTAGTATGTTTTTTTTATTGCAACAGTTAAAAATTTTGACGAAAATGTAATGATAAAATTAACAACATCAGTAGGACTAATATGTTATTTAGCAATAGATTTTATAATAGTGTTTGTGATAAAAAAAAATTAGAAGATAAAGTAAAAAATATCTAAGAAAATAAAGAAAGCAGTACTGATTATAGCAATATGTATTTATGCGGGAGTTTCTGTATATTGGGTAAGAACTTCTAATGTACCACCTGTAGATGATTCTAAAAGTGTAAATAATTTAGCAATAAGCTTTGTTAATCGGAGATATTGATGCAATAAAAAGTAGTGGATATATTGAAAAATATCCATATCAAATGGGAATGGTATGGGTAGTAGGAAATTTATATAAAATTTTTAGAACTACAAATTATAAACTAATTCAATATATAAATATTATAGCAAATATAATAACATTTATATTTATGTATTTAATTTTAAAGAATTTAGGCAAAAAATATAAAGTAAATGAAACAATATACTGGATAATGTGTCTAACATTTATACCATTAATTTTGCTTACTACATACGTATATGGAGATTATATTGGACTTGCATTATGTATTAGTGGAGTTTATTTTATAATGAAATACAAGGAAAGTAACAAGATAGCTTATTTTATTATATCAGCAGTTACAATGGCATTAGCATATATTACTAAAACAAATTATTTAATAATAATACTTGCAATAATAATTTATTTAGCAATGTATTTAATACAAGATATCTATAAAAAAAGAAAAACGAAAAATTATAAATAACATAGTTTGTATTATAGTATTTATGCTAATTACACTAATACCATTTAATTGCATAAAAAATCATTATGCAAACAAATATGAATGCAGAAAAGAACATTCAATACCAACAAGTGTATGGATATATATAGGAATGACAGAAAGCTCTAGAGCTAATGGTTGGTATGGAGAGTCTGCACTAGAATCGTGGAAAGATACACCTTTAGCACATAAAACATACCCACAGAAAGTAAAACAAAGAATAAAAGAATTAATAACACATCCAATATATATGGGAAAATTTTATTTTATGAAAACTGTTTCAGGATGGGCTGATCCATATTTCCAGAGTATTTGGTATAATGTTGGAGTACAAGATAAAGATGAAATAATGAGTAACATAATGAAAAGCAAAAAATAAAGCTAATAGAAATATACCAAAAGGCATTAACAATTTTAATATATGGAGGAGCATTAATTGCCATAATAAAAATAGAAAAAATCTTAATAATGAATTAATTTTATTATTTACAATATTTATAGGAGGAATGTTATTCCACACATTATGGGAAATGAAGTCAAGGTATACACTTCCATATGTAATAATGCTTATTCCAATATCTGCAATTGGAATACAAAATATTGAAGATAAATTAAAAACTTATAAAATAAAAAAGATTAAATAAACAAAATTAAATAAAAAAGAGAGGATTTTAATATGAATAAGAAAATATCAATAATAATTCCAACATATAATGAACAAGAATCACTACCATTTTTACACGAAAAATTAAATGAGATTATGGGACAAATGCCAAAATACGATTTTGAAATATTGTTTGTAAATGATGGAAGTAAAGACAAATCATTAGAAATTATAAAAAAAATTTAGAGAAGAAGATGGAAGATATAATTATATTGATTTTTCAAGAAATTTGGACAAGAAATAGCAATGGCAGCAGGGCTTGATTATGTAACAGGAGATTGTGCTATATTTATGGATGCAGACTTGCAAGATCCACCAGAATTAATACCAGAACTTGTAAAACATTGGGAAGAAGGATATGATGACGTTTATGCAAGAAGAAGAAAAAAAAGAACTGGTGAAGGTTTTGTAAAGAAATTTACTTCAAAAATGTATTACAAGGTATTGCAAAAATGACAAATGTAGAGATTCAAAAAGATACAGGAAATTATAGGTTAATAGATAGAAGATGTATAAATGCTTTAAAGGAAATGACAGAATCTGAAAGATGTTTAAAAAGTATGTTTAGTTGGATTGGCTATAATAAAAAAGAAGTTTTATTTGATAGACCTCAAGAGTTGCTGGAAAAACAAAATGGAATTATATAAAATTAATGGATTTAGCAATAAATGGGATAACATCTTTTACAACATCACCACTTAGACTTGCAATTTGGGTTGCTATTCCAACATTTATGATGCTTATTATATATGCAGGATATGTAATAGCTAAGTGTTTTGTAACACATACAATGGTACAGGCTTTTCAAGCTATAATATTACTTATTTTATTTTTCTCTGGAATTCAAATTCTTCTTTTTTTGGTATAGTAGGTGAATATCTAGGAAGAATATTTAAGGAAACTAAAAATAGACCATTATATTTTGTAAATGAACATAATGGAAAAAAAAAGAAATGAATGAAAAAAATAAATTCACACTATTAAGAAAGGTAAAGAAAAAATATGAAAAAGGCAGAAGTGCAAATGATAGAAAAAAAATAACAAAAATCAGATGTATACATTTTTTGTTATGTTAATGTTTGCTGTAATAATATGTTCAAATTTCTTTAGAATGCATTTTTCACAAGATACATATTGTATAAATGTAGACTATGGATATGATAGATATATAAAGCATTTTCTTTCAATAGGTAGAATTTTAGGGGCAGTGCAAATGTTTATTACAAAAACTAAATATACCATTTGAAAATATGGTTATAGGAAGTTCTGTATCAGCAACTATATTATTAACACTATCTTGGTTTATGCTTTATAGTTATACTATAAAATTGCTAAAATAGGAGAAAACAAAAAGAAAACAATTATTAATAGCTGGAATTACATTTAGCATAATATTTAATTTTTGTACATTTGAAACATTAGTATTTGCAGAAGCAATAGTACTTGCATTTTCAATATTATGTGCTACACTTGCATCTTGTATATATACATCTAATCTTAAGAGAAAAAACATATATACAGCAATATTAATTTTTCTAACAATCCTTGCATACCAAACAAGTACATCATTATTTTTAATTATTACCTTGGTATTTATAGCATTTAAAAATAAGGGAAACATAAAAGAAATATTAAAAATCAATATATGTAGGATTGATTTATGGAGTTTCAATGATTTTGGGACTACTTATAACAAAATTTTTGGGAAACTACCTTAATTGGGTTGAAAGAGAAACAACCTTGTTATCAATAAAAGAAATAATACAAACAATATTTAAGTATTTGGATTTTATTGTAATAAAAAAAACTTCTATATAGAACCAAAGGGATGGAATTTTATTGTTATTATATTTTTAACAATTATATTTATAGCTCAAGTTATAAAAAAGCAAAGAATATTTTCATATTTTAGAATACATTGTTTTAGTGGCTTTATGTTGTATAATACCAATATTACCATTAATGGCAATTCAATAAAAGATCAATATATGGAAACTAGAATGGCAATGGTTTTTGGGGCATTAGCAGGAACATTATTGCTATACCTAATATTAGTGATGAAAGCAGATGAAACGAAAGTAATAAAAGATATAATAAGTATTATTACAATTACATTATTTGTAATAAATTCTATATATTTTATTAGAAGTTCATCAGAAAATATAGCAACAGGTTATATAGACAGAAATATTGTAAAATCTATAATATATAATATAGAAAAATATGAAAAAAGAAAATGATATTAAATTAAAAAAAGATTGTGGTTGGATATGATAAAAAACCAATATATTATTATGAAGGTCAAATAATGTTAAGAAGTACTAATGGAAGAGGATTAGCTACTAACTTTACTGTTGCACCATTAATTGAATATTATTGTGGAGAAAAATATGATTGGTATGTTTCACAAGAAGAAATAGATGAAAGATTTTTAGAAAAAAATTGGGATGCATATAGTGAAGAACAGCTAGTTTTTGAGGGAGATACATTATATTTATGTGTTTATTAAAAATTAATAATAAACCTAAAACCTTAAAAGGGGATGAATAATGATGAAAAATGAGAAAATTGCACTTATTATTATTGGAAATAACAATATAGAAAAATGCATAGAAAATATAAGAAAACAAAGCTATATAAATGATATTGAGATAATAGTGTTATATAACGAAAATAATGAAGAACAAATTGAAAATATAAGGCCTAAATATGAAAAAATACAATTTCTATCTTATAAACAAAATATGTTTAAGGCTATTAAACAAAATGAAAATCTTATAGAAGGAAAATATGTATCTATATTAAATAGTGAAGATGATATAACAATAGATTTTTATAGAACGATGGCATTTAAAGCTGTAAAAAATAATGCTGATATGGTTATAAGTAATGCTATATTAAAATATAAAGATGGCGGAAAAAGCATATTTAAACTTAAGTGAAGCATCATTAAAAGAATTAAATGGTAAAAGAAAATTTAAAAGAATATTTAAATTTATCAACTGTCTCTTTTTATGGAATATTTTTGGAAATAAAATATTCACAAAAAAAGAATTATTCATTCATACAGTAGATAATGTATGTGAAAAAAAGAAGAAAAATGTGCAAAATTTTTACTTTTTACTGTAATGCTTTATTATAGCAAAAAAGTAAATATTGTCAAAAACGAAGTATTATTTTACTCTTTTGAGGAAAACAATTTTGAAGCTGCAAGAAGTATTTTAAGCAATAAAAAGAAATAAAAGAAGAAAATTTATATGAAAATACAAAGAAAAATTTTGAATATATTGATGAATTTTTTTAAAATAATAATATAGATAGCAAAATAGAAAATTTAAAGGAAATATATTTAAAGAAAGATACTAATTTGAAAAAAAGATATTTTGTTAAAAAACAAAACAGCTTGGAATGATAACCTAGAAAAGTTAAAAAAAGAAATAATATCTGATAATACTCAAATAGTAAGTTTTGATATTTTTGATACCTTAATATTAAGACCATTTTGGAATCCTATAGATTTATTCTCATTTATGGATGAGTATTTTAAAGATATTACAAAAATGAAAACAGGGATGGATTTCTCAAAATTAAGAGTCGAAGCAGAAAAAGTGGCGAGAAAAAGGTATTGTACCAAAAAAAGAAATACAAGATATAACACTTGATGAAATTTATGAAGAATTAAGAAATGAAACAAAACTAGATGAAAAAATTATAGAATTATTAAAGACAAAAGAACCAGAATTAGAGATAAAGTTCTGCACAAAAAGAAATGTTGCTATGGAAATATATGAGCTAGCAAAATACTTAAATAAAGAAGTAATTTGTACCTCAGATATGTATTTGCCAATTGGAACCATAAGGAAAATAATAGAAAAAAATGGATATATAATTGAAAAAATATATTTATCTTCACAAATAAAACTTACAAAGTTTACAGGAGATTTATATAAATATGTATTAAAAGACTTAAATGTACAACCAGAAAAAAATAGTGCATGTGGGAGATAATTATTATTCAGATTATGAACAGGCAAAAAAACAAGAAATAAATGCGACGTTCCTACCAAAAACAATAGATGTATTTTGTAATGAAAATATAACAAATGCTTTATCTCAGTTGTATAGGAAAAATATGTCTGTATGGGAAAGCAATTCAAATGGATTAAATTTTATGGGTATACGTTCAATGCTTGCAATGGTTGCAAATAAATATTTTGACAACCCATATAGAACTTTTAATAATGAAACAGACTTTAATTGTGACCCAAATTTAATAGGATATTATGCATTAGGAATGCATTTATATGGAATTACAGATTGGCTTATAAAAGACTCTATTAAAGAAAATTATGATAGAATTGTATTTATGGCAAGAGATGGATATTGGGTAATGAAAGCCTACGAAATAATAAAAAACAGCTATCCAAAGGCACCAGAAGAATTTTACTTATATATATCAAGACGTGCTACAATACCAATAACATTAAATAATAGGTTGGATTTTTTCAAATTATCAGAATTAATAGATATATATAAATATACCCCTATTACAATATTAAAATATATAAAAAATATTTTACATAATACAGAAAAAAATAAATGAAGAATGCGAAAAGATAGGGCTTAATGTAAACCAAAAGTTTGAAAGCAAAAGTGAATTTAACAATTATATGAACTTAATAATAGAAAAATTTTATGATGAAAATAAACATAAAACAATAGTTGAAAATTTAAAGAAATATTTCTTAAATGCATTTGATAAAAAAAATCGTGTGCATTTGATATAGGATATAGTGCAAAACCAGAATTATATTTATCTGAAATATGTGGTAAGACTGTAGACACATATTTCATAAACATTAGCAATGAAGAAGCATTAAAAAAAATGCAAAGATTGGAAATTTCAGATTAAAAACTTACTTTGATTACAGACCTACAATTACAGGTGTAGTTAGAGAATCTTTAATGTCAACAGCAGATGCTTCTTGTATAGGTTATGACTTTGATAGTAGTGGAAATGTTATTCAATATTTGATGAAAAAGAAGAAAATTATCAAAAAAGGTTTATCTTTGATGCAATGCAAAAAAAAAGCAATGAAATTTATTGAGGATATAACTAAAACTTTTAAAGATGATATAGAAAAAATGTATTATCAAAAATATTATATTTCACTAGCTCACGAAATGTATGTAAATTCAGCTAAAAAAATTGACCAAGATGTTTTCTATGGAATAGATTTTGAAGATGCAGTAGGTCTTGGAGAAAATATTACAGCAATAAATGAGTGGAACTCTGAATTAGAAAAAAAATAATCAAAAAAGAACTACAGAATTGTTTGATACTGATTGTGCAAAGAACATAAAAGAAAGATATTTGAAGCTAGAAAAAAAGAATATAGAATTAGAAAATCAGAATGCGATTTTTAAAGAAGAACAAGAAAAAATGACAAAAGAAAAAGTCCAATGTCAAAATGAAATAAATATGCAAAAACAACAAATAAGAGACTATGAGGAAAAAATATGAAGCAAAAAATAATGAACTTGAAAAAGTTTATAATAGTAAGAGATGGCAATTAATGGAAAAGATAGATAATATTTTAAAAAGAAAAAAATAGTTTTTCTAAGCTTGACAAGTAGACAAATAAAATATAAGATGTGTGGCAAATAGGAAAGGAGCATAAAATGAAGCAAGAACAGAAGAAATTATCCAT
>VOFC01000421.1_pt1 | contig 86000 bp, 124 predicted proteins | sample 5384161 | NCBI WGS metagenome assembly VOFC01 (sample SAMN12384722, study PRJNA508395) | human gut metagenome | isolation source: healthy gut B | host: Homo sapiens | reverse complement strand
ATCAGACCAACCAGTACGAGAATCAGCACCGTCACAAGCAGTGTATCATCATACGTGTGCTTCTTTGCAGGACGCTTCAATACAGTTCACCCTTTACAGATTATTTACAAGCTCTTTAAACTTATCTCCACGTTCTTCATAATTCTTAAACATTCCCCAACTTGCACATGCAGGTGAAAGAAGTACTGCATCTCCCGGTTCTGCATACTCAACGCATTTTTCAAATGCCTCTTCAAATGTATCTGCCATCTCAATATCTTCAAATCCATGTGCTCTGGCTGTCTCTGCGATCTTGTCACGTGTCGCACCAAGAAGTACTAATTTTTTTTACTTTTCCATCAAAGGAATCGATCCATTCATCATATGCAGAATCTTTATCATATCCTCCACCGATCAGAACTGTCGGACGATTCATCGCCTGAATCCCCTTAATTGCTGCATCTGGGTTTGTTCCCTTGGAATCATTGTAATATACAACTCCATTCTTTTCTGCCACATATTCAATACGATGTTCGACTCCCTGGAACTCTTTCAGCGTTCTTCGGATCACATCTACCGGAACCCCATAAGCTGCTGCCATCGCTGCTGCTGCCATCGCATTCTCATGATTGTGCGTTCCAAGAATATTCAATTCATCTACATGGCATACCGGTGTCTTCTCTCCGTTCATTGCAAGAACGATCTGACCGTTTTCCAGATAGATTCCCTCTTCCAGTATACGCTGGCTGCTGAAATATAGAACCTTTGACTTTACATTTTCTCCAAATACCCTTGTTACATCATCTTCGTAATTCAGAACACAAGTATCTTTCTCTGTCTGATTCTTCGCAATATTTTCCTTTGCCTCTATGTATGCTTCCATCGTATGATGGCGATTCAGATGATCCGGGTAATATTCAGGATCGCGCTGACTCTCGGACGGAATGTCTGAATTGTTTCTAGCTGAAAGCTGCTCATCTCAGCAACAATTACAGAATCCTCTCTTGTCTGCGAGTGCAATACTCGTATATGGATTACCGATATTTCCTACCACAAAGCTGCTCTGCGCATAGTTTTTCATAATTTCTCCAAGCAGAGAAGTGGTCGTTGTCTTTCCGTTCGTTCCAGTAATTGCAAGAACATCACCTTTTCCAAAGACATACGCAAGCTCAATCTCGCCCCAGATTGGAAGTCCTTTCTCACGCATCTCATTCACGATTGAAAGATCTGTCGGAACACCCGGACTCATTACAACAAGAGAAAGTTTATCAAGAAGTTCTTCTTTTCTGTCTCCCTCAAGTGTTCCAAGGACGATTTCCAGTGACTCACTGTCCCCGCCTTCAATCTTTGCACGTATCTCTTCCGGATTCAGCTTATCGTTACCATCATACAATACGACCTTTGCTTCTTCTTTCAAAAGGAGCTCACACGCTGCCTCTCCACTGATTCCAGAGCCAAACACTAATACATTTTTATCTTTTACAACCATTCTTTTATACCCCCATAAGAGCGATCAGGCAAAAAGAATTGCCGTCACAATAGAAAATACTGCCACCACCCGTGTCTCTGACCATCCGCAAAGCTCGAAATGATGATGGATCGGTGCCATCTTAAAGAGACGCTTTCCTCCTGTCTTTTTGAAATATGTTACCTGCAGAATAACTGAAATAACTTCTACAAGATAAATAAATCCGACAATAATGATATACAGCGGCATCTGCATCATATACGCTGTTCCTGCAACAAAACCACCCAGTGCAAGAGAACCTGTATCTCCCATGAACACACTGGCCGGATACACATTAAAAAAGAAGGAATCCCATCAATGCACCGACAACTGCGCAAGTGATCGGCTCAATCCCACTTTTCGTTCCAATTGCTACAACCGTGAAAAATGTTGCCACCAGAACTGTTACGCTTGATGCAAGACCATCCAGACCATCCGTAAAATTAACTCCATTCACAGTACCGATCACAGCAAAGAAAAGAACCGGAACTGCCAGCCATCCAAGATTCAATTCATAACCGCCGGAGAATGGAACGATCATTGTAAGCGGAATCTTCGCTACTTTTACGATATAAAACGCAAAGATTGCTGTTACTACAATTTGGAGTGCCATCTTCTGCATTGGAAAAAGTCCGTCTGAGCGTTTCAGCACAACCTTCAGATAATCATCCAGAAATCCAATCAGTCCAAATCCTACTGTAAGGAAAAGTACCGGGATGATCTTTGGATAGTCCTTCACATAAAACAGGGACGTAATCACAACAGCTGCCAGAATGATAATACCTCCCATTGTAGGTGTTCCTGCTTTCTTTAAATGGGACTGTACGCCCTCCACACGCTCCGTCTGGCCCATCTTTAACCTTCTCAGGAAAGGAATGACCACCGGTCCAAGCACAAGGCTTATAACAAATGCAATCAATACCGGAATTACTACATGACTGTTCATATATACACCTCTTCATTTCTTTTGTTTTTACACAGAGAATCCTTCTTATGTACTTTTCTGTCATCAGATGATGTGAGTGTCAAAAATAAATTTTGCCACTCACTGATGTAACCGGATTGCTCCATTGCTATGCAATTCCGCAATCCTCGAACACCTCAAACTCCCATAAAATGGCGTATTCACACCATTTTATTCCGTTTTTCGGTGTTCGGCGTGTCAATAAGTATAAATTGCTTATTTGTGCGAGCACAAACGCAATTTATACTTTTGACACTTACATCATCAGATTCTCAAAATGCACTTTACAGTATACTCCATTGGTCAGTTTTTTTCAATCCCGAGATACGGCAGCACGTTATCATAAATGCTGCGTAACACCGGTGCAGCGATTGTACCGCCATAATAAACTCCCTGTGGATTACGGATCACCACGATTCCGAGAACCTGTGGATTTTCCGCCGGTGCAAACCCTATAAAGGAAGAAATATATTTATTTGCACTTCTTGGAAGTGTCTGTGATGTCGCAGTCTTGCCTCCGATCGAATATCCTTCAATGTATCCATTTTTACCAGATCCTTCTTCTACCACACTCTTCAGAAGTATTCTCATCGTCTCCGATGTTTTTTCAGATACAATCCCATTCTTCTTTTTGTATTTCAGCTTTCGTATCTCTGTTCCGTCTTTTTCAAGAACTGCCACTCCAAAATGCGGTGTCACCCGGTATCCCCCATTAACCAGCGAACTTACTGTTGTTGCCATTTGAACCGGTGTTACCTGGAACGACTGTCCAAATGAAATCGTTGCCAATTCCACAAGACCAATATCTTCTACGTTATGCATAATTGTTCCTGCTTCACCCGGAAGATCGATATTCGTCAGACTAAGTAATCCAAACTGTTTAAAATAAGCATAAAATTTCTCTGCACCAAGCCGCAGACCAATATCAATAAATACCGGATTACAGGAATTTTGTATCCCCTGGATAAACGTTTCCTGTCCATGTCCACCAACCTTATGACACCGGATTTTTCTGTCTTCTACAATCCGGTATCCCGGACAGGAAAATGTATCCGACAAAGAAACGACACCTTCTTCAAGACATGCTGATGCTGTAATGATTTTAAACGTTGATCCCGGTTCATATGTATCATTAATACAGGGATTTCGCCACATCTGATTTAACATCTCCTGAGTCTGTTCATCCGTCTGTTCTGTATTTTCATCCACACCAATCAATTCAAAAGGGGTATTCAGATTAAATTCCGGTGTATTTACCATTGCAAATATCTCTCCGTCCTGCGGATTCATAAGCAATACAGATACACTATCCGCCTGTTTTTCCTCCTGAACCTTTTTTGCTGCCTGTTCACAGTACTTCTGAATATTATGATCCAGACTGATCTGAAGCGTGTTCCCCGCCACAGGTTCAATCCTGTCTTCTGCTACTTTCTCAAGTTCGACTCCTCTCGCATCCGTCACTGTAAGAATGGTTCCATTGGTTCCTTTTAATACCTCTTCATATTTCACTTCAAGTCCGATGATTCCCTGGTTGTCCCCACCTGTAAATCCAAGAACTCTGGATGCAAGTGTATCAGAAGGATCATATCTTTTAAAATCCTCATCTACTTTTACTCCTGCAAGATCCAGATTACGGATTCTATCCCCCGTTTCTTTTTCCACATTTGTTTTGATTTTTTCCATCGAAGACACTTTTTCTACTTTTTTTTACGGATGTTTTCTTCCTCTTCTCCAAGTTCCTGACAGAGAGCTGCAATCACTTGCTCCGGATCTTTCATCTGATTATGAATCACGGAAATTGTGCATACCGTCCTGTTCGTTGCCAGGACAACTCCATTTCTGTCAACAATCTCTCCTCTTGCCGCTTTGATTTTTCTTTCTCGCTCATGAAGATCTTTCGCCAGCTTCTGATAATGTGCAGCATCAAAAATCATCAGATAAACAAGTCTTCCGAAAAGAGCCGAAATCAAAAGAACTGCGCAGAAAAAAACAACCATTGTTTTTTTTTCGGTTATATGTTTTATTTTTTCACAAAAAAAACTCCGAAAAAGACATTTCTACAATGTATTATGTCTTTTTCGGAGTTATTCCTGTTTGCCTGTCTGCTATAACACTTAATCTATATTGGATGATGTTGCCCAGCTGTCCAAATCCGGCTTATAATTTTCATCAACATATGAGCCGTCTTCATTACTGTAATCATCTGTATAGTCCTGATCATAATCAGAATACTCTGTATCTTCAAAGCTCTGACCGCTCTGCTGTGTCTGACTTTCCCCTGCCTCTTCTATGGTTGTGATACCAAGATACGGAAATGCTTCTGACATGATATTCTTCGCAAGTTCAAGAACCAACGAACTATTATCCTGTGCATCTACATTTGCTTCATCAATTACCACATAGATAACAACTTCCGGATTCTCCTGTGGAGCATATCCGATATAAGAAAGCAGATATTTCCCATCTTTACGTGGAAGTTTCTGCGCCGTACCAGTCTTCGCTCCGATATCATATCCTTCCACCTGGGCTCTCTTACCTGTACCATACTGCATTACCGCCTGTAAATATGTTTTTTTACTAATTCAGATGTTTCTGTCGAAACCGTCTTACGGAGCAATACGGGATTCTTCGTTTCAATCACATTTCCATTCTCATCCTGAATCTGCTTTACAACATGCGGTTCATAATAATAACCACCGTTGATCAGAGAACTGAACCCTGCTGCCAGCTGAGTCATTGTCACATTAAAGTTTTGTCCGAAAGCATTCGTTGCAAGATCAACCGGTGTCATCGTATCAGTTGTATACAGAAGACTTGCTGTTGATGCTTCTGCCGGAAGGTCAATTCCCGTATATTCTCCAAAGCCAAAAATATGCTGGTATCTGATAAAATTATCAATTCCGATTTTTCCGCCATTTCCATCAATGCAACGTTACAGGAATTAGCAATCGCATCCATTGTGCTTTCTGTTCCATGTCCGGAACGAAGATGACATCCGATATCATTATCCCCCACATGAAGATAACCACCACAATAATAAGATTCATCTCCGGTAAGAGTTCCTGTCTCCAATCCGGCTGCAACAGTGAATGGTTTCATCGTAGACCCCGGTTCAAATGCATCACTGACACAGAAATTTCTCCAGATGCTACTCAATATGTTCAATTGATCCTTCTCATCTATCGCATTCCATTTTTCTTCGGAATAAATACTGGACAGATCTCTTGGTTTGTTCAAATCAAAATTAGGGTAAGAGGCCTCAGCCAGAATTTCTCCGGTATTCGGATTCATGATCATAACCGCTGTATTCTTGCTACCGGTCACTCCACTTCCTTCTTCTCCGGCATGTTCTTCATTGAACTGTTGAATGTATTTTTCCACAATACTCTGTAAGGTAATATCTATTGTCGTAACAACATTATTCCCATTCTTTGCTGCTTTTACATTCTGTTCGACTGTATCATCTTCATCCAGATAACCATACTCTCTTCCATCTGTCCCCGTCATAACATCATTGTAAGCACTCTCAATTCCAATTGCTCCTATATTTCCGGAATAAGTAAAGCCTATCACATCGCTTGCCAGCGTATTATATGGGTATGTTCTGTTATAATCATCCTCCAGCCAGATTCCCTTTACATTTGGATAATTCTCAGTATCATTCTTTATCTCATTATATTTTTGAGCCGTCTCGTAATCGATTCCTTTTTTCAATATAACATATCTGCTATTAGGTTTTTTCTTCTACAATCTCTCGTACTGTCTTTTCACTGATTCCGAAACATTTATTCAATACTTTAATCGTAGGATCTATATATTCTTCTTTATCTGTCATTACAACAACATCAAGAATCACATTATAAACCCTTTCACTTGTCGCTATCTTTGTACCGTTTCTATCCAGAATATCTCCACGTTTATATGGAATTGTCTTACTGTCATAAATTTTCTGATTCAGTACAAGCTTTGTATACTTGCTTCCCTTCGTAACATTAATGTATGTAATTCTTCCTACAAGAACAAGAAAAGCCAGTATAACTGCTATAAACAGCAGTACCAGCTTTCTCTGCATTTTTACCGGGAATTTTTTTTAGTCAGAAATTGAAATCTGTTCTTCCTTCTTTTTCTTCCTGCCATCTTCCATTATTCCTTATTTTTCACATCCTTGATTGCGCTAAAACGCCATCTTCCGGGATGTTATCATACTGTTTTACATAGTCACTTGTCGGGCTTTGATAATGAATCACTTTGCCCTGAGACTCATAAACCATTCCCATCTCGTTCATTGCCTTTTCACGAACACTCTCAAGATTAACAGAATCTTCTGCTGCCTGATGTGCAGTATCATTTGATTCCTTCAGATCCGTCAGTTCCTGCTGCAGCGCTGTGATCTGATCTGCACGATTCAAAACATCTGCCTGTAAGCGTAAATACATAACACATATAAAAACCGCACAGACTGCCGCCACAATTAGAAAAGTCGCATATGCCTGACTGATCCGCTGCGCACGATGCCGGTTTTTAATCACCTGACGGCTTGTTCTTTTTTTCTTCGGCTTACGAACTGTCCCATTTCCAGACGGTAAAGCTTCTGGCTGACGCACGGCACTACCGTACACATAGAAGTGGTTCCAGTCTGCTGCTGGTCTATTCTGCTGTCTGCGACCTGTGTTTCTCGCCATCGCTTTCCTGTCCTTTCTCTGGATTCTTGTTCCGCCGGGCTCTCCCTTCCCGGAGGAACGTTTCGTTTATACTCTAAATACTCCCTGTGATATCAAATTATGCACGTTCAAAGATTCTAAGCTTTGCACTCTTTGATCTGCTGTTTACCGTCAGCTCCTCTTCTGACGGAAGGATTGGCTTCCTGGTGATCACTTTCCCTTTGGATACATTTCCACATACACAAACCGGAAAATGACTTGGACAAATGCACGGATTCTCATTCTTACGGAAAGAACTCTTCACAATTCTGTCTTCAAGCGAATGAAATGTAATAATGCAAAGTCTTCCTCCTGGATTCAACAGATCGATCATATCATCTAATGTATCCCGCAAAACATCAAGCTCATGATTCAATTCAATTCGAAGAGCCTGAAATGTACGCTTTTGACGGATGTCCTGACGTCTTCTGAATCTTCATTGGTATTGCATGACTAATAATCTCATTCAATTGTCCTGTTGTCTCAATCGGACCTTTTGTGCGTTCTGCAACAATATGCTTCGCGATATTTTTAGAAAATCTGTCCTCGCCATAATCACGAATCACACGATAAAGTTCCGATTCACTATAGTCGTTGACAATGTCTCTGGCTGTCATCTTCTGACGCTGATCCATACGCATATCAAGAGGTGCGTCAACCCGATATGAAAATCCCCTCTCAGCTGTATCCAACTGATAAGAAGAAACTCCAAGATCTACTGTAATTCCATCTACTTTGTCAATTCCTATCTCATGAAGCCGCGGTTTCATATCACAATAATTGCTCCGGATTATTGTGACCTTCTCCCCGAAACCTTCCAGGCGTTTTCCTGCTGCTTTAATCGCATCAGCGTCCTGGTCTATACCTATTAATCTCCCCTGCTCGCCAAGCTTTGGACAGACTTCATATGCATGTCCGCCTCCACCCAACGTGGCATCTACATAGATGCCATCCGGTTTTACGTTCAAACCGTCTACTGTCTCATGCAACAGCACTGAAACGTGCTCGAATGCCATAGACTCCTCCTTCTGACTGCCTCACTTGGCGGTCTTTGTTGTCATCAGATGCGAATTCCGATCGCTTCCATACGTTCTGCAATCGCATCCAGATCTTCCTCGCTGATCTGGTTTTCTCTTCCCAGAGTGCCTTGTCCCAGATCTCAACACGATCCTGGACTCCGACCAGAACTACTTCCTTCTCCAGATGTGCATTCTTTCTAAGTGACGGTGGGACAAGAACTCTCCCCTGCTTGTCGAAACTGCCCTCAGATGCACTTCCAAAAAGTAGCGTTTAAAGATTCTGGCATCCTTGTTCATTCGTGGTAAGCTTTCGAGTTCGGCTACGAATTTATTCCATTCTTCCTGGGAATAGACAAATAGACAGCCCTCTAATCCGTTACAGATCACGAAGCTGTCACCAAAGATCTTCCCTTAACTTTGCCGGGATGATCAGTCTGCCTTTTTCGTCTATGTTATGGTTAAACTCTCCTAATAACATTCGAAACCCTTTCTCTGGAATCTATGGAAATCTTCATGTCCACTAAAGGTATCACTACCGTAACCCCTTTGTTTCCACTCCCTCTCCATATTGCACCACATTCTACCACTTCTCACCACTTAGCTCCATTGTAAACCACACGTCCACCTTTTTCAAGTCCTTTTATGAACTTTTTCGTTTCTTTTCAGAGTTCACGTTGCTGTTCACTTCCTATTTTGGTGCAAAAAAGGTTGCACAAAAATGAGGCTGCCGCTTTAACAATACGGCAACCTCTTTTTTTATTGCACTATATGTAATTATAACAACTTTATTCCGCTGAAAGTGTACTCAGATAATCCTTAACAGAGTCATAATTCACTTCTGCAACTGCACGTTCCTGGTTGGAAGAATGCAGATCATATGCTGAATATCCGAACCAGCCAACAATTGCAAGTGCAATTACTCCTGCTACACATCTTTTTACATTGCGCATGATCTTCTCTTTACGCATTGTCTTCTTTCGGTCCGCCTTTTCCTTCTTATAACGATCCACCTTCGCCTGACTCATCTCTTGCCTGCTCCCTTCCTATTAGGTCTTTAGCAATTATTCTACCACAGCGCATCTTAAAGTACAACAATAATTCCACCATCATTCGCATACATACTACTAATTCCTGCTGTATCTACAATAAAGGAATCTTTCACCTTTACTTTCTCCAAAATCAATTTTCTGACGACCTCTGCACGTTCCGGACAGTTGCAATGTGCAATTGCAAGAATCTTCTCCTCCGGTTTTACAGCATCCTTCGCGACATGCTCTGCCATCTTCGCCAAAGCTTTCTTCATTCCTCTGCTCTTATCCAACTGACAGATTGTTCCCTACGGGGGTAGAACCCATAACAGGCTTGATATTCAATGCGCTGACTACCGAGATTTCAGTCCTGTCAGTCGTCCATTCTTACGAAGTGTATCAAGATTCTCAAGAACAAAATACGTATGCTGTTCTTCAATATAAGCTTCTACCGTTTCAACTACCTGTTCAAAAATCCATTCCGGCTTCTTCACATTCCTGAATCTTTCGTCCGATCAACGTCTCTCCGACAGATGCTGAACGAGAGTTAAATACATGGATCTTTTCTTCTCCGCCTTCTTCCTTATAAAGTTTCTCTCCAAGAAGTGCACTGTTATAAGATCCGCTCAACTCCCCTGACAAAAGTAACTGCATAGACTCTGTCAACATCACATTTGTATAATTCCATATAACGCTCCGGGGACGGACAGGATGACTTCGACATTCCTCGCTTGCAGCCACTCTTCTTAAAAAAATCAGCCTGATCAAATGTCTCGTCATCCGGAATGTGAAAGCCATCCACTTCCATGCTAAGAGAAGCCGTCTTAAAAATCCCACTCTCCTTCATCTGTAGGGTCAGCTCTCCGCAACTATCTACGATCACTCTGTAACTCATAACTTATATCCTCCCATGCTCTATCGCATATTTTCCCATCCTACTTTACGTGGTTTTTAATACTACATATTAATATAACACACTTCAGTCAAGTTGAAAAGAGGGAGAATTTATTTCAACCGTATCTTAGATGATATTCCAAGCGCAATTCCCATCTCAGCCAACAATATTACTATCGCTGTACCTCCATAACTAATAAACGGAAGGGTAACACCGGTTGTCGGCAGTAGTCCTGTTACAACTCCTATGTTCAGAGTAACCTGCAGTGCAATATGTGCAAAAATACCTGTTGCGATCAACGCACCATACAAGTCCGGAGCATTTCTTGCGATAAACAGTAATCTATACAGCATGAAAGCAAACAAGGACAAAGTAATAATTGCGCCGAACACTCCCAGCTCTTCACAGATAACTGCAAGGATCATATCATTCTGAGCCTCTGGTATTGCATGTAATTTCTGCGTACTATTCCCAAGACCCTTTCCAAAAAATCCACCTGAACCAATTGCATATAGCCCCTGCAAGAACTGATAGCTGTCTGTATCAGCATTCGCCTCCGGATTCAGCCATGCAATGATTCGGCGCATACGAAAGTTATCACTTTCCGCAAGTGCATATTTCAAAAAAAATAATCCCAATAATTCCCACGATTCCTGCTACAATTACTCCAGCAACAAATGGTTTTGTCTTCGGATGTACAACAAAAATTAAAATACATGTAATTGCAAACACAATAATTGCTGTACTCAGATTATCCGTCAATAGAAAAACTCCCAGTGTTGCAACAAGACCATAACCAAGCAGAATCTTAATTCCATCCCATTTTTTCGCCTTTTGCCCCAAGAGGCAGATTTCATATGCTATAAATAGAATCACCGCAATCTTCGTAAACTCTGCCGGCTGCAATGACAAGCCACCAGGAAGCCTGATCCACCTTCTGGCTCCATTTACAGTCTTACCAAGTGGTGTCTGCACCAATGCCATCAAAAACATTGAAAACCAAAAAATTCTTTTTGCATACGCACCATACAGATGATAGTCAATCGAAACGATAAACATTGCAAGAAATCCGATAATACCGATAATCGCCTGCCTTGTAAAGAAAAACATATCATTATTATAATCATTCTGTGCACTGTAGGCACTACTGCTATAAAGCATTACAAGTCCAAAGCACATCAGAAAAATAATTACAAGAAGCAGATCATAATCATAATAAGGTTTTTTCCTTTTCTCTTGTCCTTTACGTTTTGTACTCGCAGACCTTTCCGCTATTTGCCGTTTCCCTTGTACCGCAGTCTGCTGAGAATATGGAGAACCTGACGTTCTCACAACCTTCTGTCTCTGCTCCATTGAGCTTCGATACTTCCTATAAGCATCACTCTCATAGTTTCTCATACATACTCCCATCTAAAATCTGTATCCATTCTATTTTTTAACATTCCCAATTAATAAACAGCAGATACATTTTTTATTATTGAACACTCATCGCCGGATGAATCGGTTTTCCATGCTCAAAGAATCTGTCATACCATACGAGGAAGATATAAACTGTCCAGATCTTACGGCTGTTATCCGTCTTCTCATTCGTATTCTTTCCGTTCTTATGATCATCAAGCATCTTAAGCAGGAGCTTCGTATCAAAGAACTTCTTCGCTGCATCAGACTCAAACATCTCTTTTTACAATATTATAATACTTCTCTTCCTTCAACCATACGCGAATCGGAATTGGGAATCCCAGTTTCTTCTTCTCCGCTGTCTTACTTCTGATATGTCGCTCTGCCGCGGCACGCAATGCAACCTTCGTCTTTGGCGCACGTACTTTGTATTTTAACGGAAGTGTCTCGGCAAGTTCAAGTACTTCTCTGTCAAGGAACGGAACTCTGACTTCAAGAGAATTCGCCATTCCCATCTTGTCACCCTTCATCAGAATATCATGCACCAGCCATAAATGAAGATCCACATACTGCATCTTTGTCACAGGATCTTTTCCTTTTTTACACGTGCATACAATGGTTTTGTCACTTTTTGATTCCCGGCTTACATCCTTTTTTCAAAATCGAAATATCTCTCTTCCAGTGTCTTTCCGTGACGCATAAGAAACCTCTTCCTTCATACCGCGTGGCAGACAGCGTTCTGCAAACGCACCCAGGAAAATCTAACGTACCGGCATCGGTATTTTATTAAAAGAAGTATGTTCCAAAGGTTCACAATATATGTTATATCCTCCAAACAATTCATCAGAACCTTCTCCTGAAAGAACTACCTTAACCTTCTTGGACGCTTCTGCACTGAGGAAATAAAGTGCGATTGCAGCCGGATCTGCGACCGGCTCATCCATATAATACTGAATATCCGAAAGCTTATCCCAATATTCTTCCGGTGAAATCACCTTAGCGTCATTCTTCATGTTAATGCTTGCTGCAAATTCCTTTGCATCCTGAATCTCACTGTATTTTCCTTCATCAAATCCGACTGTAAAAGTACGATCCACCTGTCCCAGATAAGTCAGATAACTGGAGTCCACACCACTGGAAAGGTAAGACGCAACCTCTACATCATTTCTTACAGTCTCCTGTGAAATGAGGTTCAAAATAACGTGTAATGTTCATTTTTCCATTTTCATATATAAAGTAATGTCCTGGCTGTACACAGAACACTCCTTTAAAAAATGTCTCATTCGTAGGAACAAACTGGAAAGAAAGATAGTTGCCAAGCGCCTCTTCATTGAACACCTTATCAAACTTCGGATGCTCCATAAATGCTTTGATTTCAGAAGCAAACATCAATGTACCATTCATATTCGCATAATATAGCGGTTTGATTCCGAAAATATCTCTCGCTGCAAACAATCTTTTCTTCTTTGTATCCCCAGTTGCAAAAAGCATACATTCCGCGAAGACGGTCTACCAATTTCTCGCCCCACTCTTCGTATCCATGAATCAGTGTCTCTGAATCTGTATTCGATACAAACTCATGACCTGCCGCTTTCAGTTCTTCTCTCAGGTCCTGGTAATTATAAATCTCTCCATTAAATACAAGAACCATGCTGCGATCCTCATTGTACAACGGCTGATCACCAACGGAAGAAAGATCTATGATACTCAAACGGCGAAATCCGAGTGCCGCATCTTCATCCACATACTTTCCCGCACTATCCGGTCCCCTGTGTACGATTGTATTCATCATATTAACAAGTACCTGTTCTCTGTCATCAACTTCTCCGACAAATCCTGCAAATCCACACATATGCCTTCTCCTTTTTTAATTACTGTCAACTGTATATTTGTTACTGTTCACACGATGTGCGACCAGCAACGCATCTCGCCATTTTAAATCGCCTTTGGCGATGGGGCGAATGCATTCAAGCCAAAACATGCATCCTCCGTGTCAATCAGCGGAGTGATTGACACGGGGAGTGAACAGTAACGTATATTTACACCCGACAATAAATTTCTTTTATTATAGCCTCTTTTACTCAGGGAAAAAAAGTCCCTTTCATCAGAAAAACAGAAAAATACTGTGAGTATAACATCACAGTATCCCCATTGATCGTATATTTAATTGTTATGGTTTCCCCATCAACGCGTATATTATATCTGATTTATAGGGAAAAGTAAAGGGGATTTTTGAGCAGTATTTACATAAAATGTAAATCAGGGATTGCCGTCTGACAATCCCTTTCACAAAATAAACACTTCATCTTCATTCAAATTCTGGGTTGATCGCATAGAAATTCTTACTGTCAAGATGTTCCTGTACAATTCTTAGACTTTCACCAAATCTCTGATAATGCACAATCTCTCTTTCTCTCAGAAAACGGATCGGATCACAGATTTCAGGATCTTTAATCAGCCGCAGGATATTATCATACGTAGTCCGTGCTTTTTGCTCTGCTGCAAGATCTTCATGAAGATCTGTAATCGGATCTCCCTTCGATTGGAAATACGTTGCAGTCCACGGGCTCCGCTGGCTGCCTGTGGCCATATGCCAGTGTATGATCAACATAATACGGTGCAAAACCGGAACGTTCAATTTCTTCCGGTGACAAATTCTTTGTCAGCTGATAGATAATCGCACAGATCATTTCCATATGGGCAAGTTCTTCTGTGCCAATATCGTCAATATTCCTGTTACCTCTTTATATGGCATCGTATATCGCTGTGAAAGATAACGCATAGATGCAGCTAATTCGCCATCCGGCCCACCGAACTGACTTATAATGATCTTCGCCAGTTTCGGATTCGTCCGGGTTATCTTCACAGGATATTGAAGTCTTTTTTCATAATTCCACATAAATCAGCATCCCCCTTCCTGCCACGGCCATGGTTCATTGATCCAATTCCAGCAGTCACTGTTTTCGCTGACTGTATCTACAGTTAAAGGTCCATATACCTCTGCATATTCTTTGAGTGCTTCAATACGTTTCTCTTTATATTTTTGAAAATATTCAAGTGCTTTCTGATTTCCAGGATGTGTATCTAAAAATAATTTAACATCATCCACCGCGAAACTAATCTGATTTATATATTCAAAAAGTTCTCTTCGATTCATTTCATGACAATTGCAACTCATTTACAGCATCCTCCTTTTCCACGAAATGGTTTTTCAAGCTCTTGAAAAATAGTTCCACACTGAAATCCATAACCGAGATCGTGAAGTTTTCTCCACTGCTGCCATGGGACATAAGCCATCGCAACCGGAAACTCTTGCAAAACATCCGTTTTGCTGTAATCACCAACACACTCATCGCAACAGTAATTTTTCGACTTCTGCTCCGGAAGTGGAGGAACAGGAATATTGCAATGAAGCTGTCTTTCATTTTCTTGCCTTGTTTGTGGCCTGTAATTTCCATTCTGACAATAACAGTTCGTATTCCTATTAGAACAATATGGTGCCATAAAATAAATCCTTATATCTTTTTTTGTTATTGTATGGAAGATAAGAAAAATTGTGAACAACAGCAAAAGGTATTGCCACGTGACAATCCCTAAACATAATACATTCACTTAAAAGTAGTTTTTATTTTTGCACCTAAAGTAACTTCCACTGTCTTCTTCATATTCTCCATTACTCTGTGGAATCTGAATTGTCAGTGACACCTTATCTCCTTTGGCATAATATTGAAACTGTTCCTGAAGATCATCCATGCTTGATACGGTTGTTCCGTCAATTGCTGTGATAACACTTCCTTTTGCCATTCCGGCCGCCTCTGCTCCACCGCCTTTTTGTAATTTCTGATACATAAACGCCTTCCGGCATATTCAACTGTTTGGAATATTCAGTCGGCACGCTCATTCCTTTGATGCCAATTGCGCCCTGATCTTTTTCTGCAACCTTTGTCTTTGTTGCCTGATTCATCAGATTCTGGATCAGATCGGATACATCACTGATTGGAATTGCATATCCGACACCTTCTACAGAATCACCAACCAGCTTGGATGAGTTGATTCCAATCACTTCGCCACTTGCATTTACAAGTGCTCCACCACTGTTACCCGGGTTGATGGCTGCATCTGTCTGAATCAGTTTGGCATCACTCTCTGTTGTCTCACCAGTCTGCTCGTTTGTTTCAGAAACAGAACGATTCAAAGCACTGATTACACCCGTTGTTACTGACTGTCCATAACCAAGTGCATTCCCGATTGCAATCACAGGCTCTCCAACCTTTAGCTGTGTAGAATCTCCGAGTGTTGCTACTGAAATTTTTTCATCGTATCATCTGAAATAGAGTCAAGCGGAACAGCCACAACAGCAATATCATACTCTGAGTTTGTTCCTTTGATATTTGCCTCAACACTTGTTCCATCATCAAAAGTAACTGTTAATGTATCGCTTCCTGCTACTACATGATTATTTGTAACAACCAGAAGTTCTGAATCATTCTGGGAAATAATGATTCCTGTTCCAGCACTTTCGCTCTGTTGCTGTGACACACCACCAAAGAAATCCTGAACCTGCTGCACACTCATATTTGTAATTGATACGATTGATGGCATTACATTTTCCACAATACTTGAAACATCTGAAGTTACAACACTGGAAGATTTGGATAATGAAGCATTGCTGCTCACAGATTTGGTTGCCATAGTATTGGTCTTCGTCACACCGGTCAATCCCAGCACTTTACTTCCAACAACATTTGATGCCAAAAATGTACCACTGGAAACAACTCCAAACAATAGTGCAAATCCTGTCACTGCCACTGCTTTGGGAATTTTCTTTTGTGGTTTCTTACCATGCGGTACTTGATGTTTCTGACCACCATTGTCATCATGAAATGGTGTTTCACTCTGTCCGTTTCCATTCATTCCATCCGAATTATAATAATTATATTGATTCTCCATAAAGATTACCTCTTCTCTTGTTTATTCTTTTTTTTTTGATGTTTACATAGTAACTCCGTATTGTGATAAATCTGTGTATAATCAATTAATAAAGATTGAAAAGAATGATAGAAAAACAGGATCAGAACTTCCTTCTTAATCCGTTCTAATCCTGTCTATATTTTTTCAACCAGCTAACCAGTATCTTTCATCTGACTCTCAAACTTACAGATCAATGAAATCTACATCATAATCATCTGATTTTCTTCCTTTTTTTTTGATTTTTTAGCTGATCTTCCTAAATTTCTTGTATTTTCTGTCGGTGCATCATATTCATCGTCATAATCATCATCGTAATCATCATCAAAATCATAATCAGCATACTCATCATCAAAGGCATCGTAATCATCATTAAAATCATCATCATAACCATCGTCATAATCATCATCTTTTTACTTTTTTTACGTCCAAACGCCTTTCTGTCTGACTTCTTAGCAGCAACCGGCTCGTCATCTTCTTCATCTTCATCTTCAAAAGGAATATCATACTCGTCATATAAATCATCAAGTTCCTGATTTCTATGCACAAGTTTTACTGCAAACATAATCATAAGAACAAGTAATACAACTACGATGAGTGCTCCTCCAGCCAGGAAGAACAATTGGATGCTCTTTTACAAGCGACTCCAGTTTTCCAACAATCCCTTTTGCTTCCTTCTTTGTACTGTCTGTTGTCTGAACATCTACACTCTGATAAGTTCCATCCTGTGAATCATACTGATAGAACCCTTTTTCACCGGTTCTTGTATTCACCGCATACAGGAGATCATAACGATCATTCTCCGGGTTTGCCCAATATGGATACGTCTGATCTGCTACTGTAAGTTCCCCTTCCTGGTAAGAATTCGGAAGTTTTGCTCCTCCATTATCTGTTAAAAGAATAATAGATGTTGTGTCAGAAATCTTCAATTCTGTATATGGAACGAATGTTGAATCATCTTCATTGTACAGGAAGAACTTTCCTTCTCCTGAAGCATCTACCAGATATCCAAGTGTAACACCAGCCTCATTAGCAACAAACTTGTGTTCTTCACCATTGAATGTCTTTGTAGTCTCACTGTATCCTACCGGGATTGCAGATGTTGCAAATCCTTCTGAGAAATTGTAATCTGTTCCGTTCACACTTACTGTGATATCTGTGGCTGTACCAGTTGTTGCTGTACTGCCGGTTTCCTCAACTTCTGTTGAACCATCATCTGCCTGTTCAATCTTAATTGCGGAAGATCCCTGATCTAATGTCAGCGTCTCATCAGAATACAGATAAGCCTTTGAGCTGTCAACTGTGATCGTTGTGTCTCCCATCTTCAAGGCTTTAAACTTCATTGTAGTACGAAGCTCTGTCGCTGTTCCGTCTCCGCTTCCTGAGTATGTAAGCTTGCCATCACTGTCTGCTGTTACACCCTCTCCGCTTTCAAACTGAAGTGCAGAAGTATCATAACTCATTGTAATATCTGCATCACCAACAGCTGAATCACCGGATCTCACAACAAGATCTACACTTACTTCCTCTCCAACCTTTGTCTGTGGATCAGAGAACATCAGAGAACCATCAGCTGCACTTACGATTGTGCTGAACATTGGCACTGTAAGACACAGTGATAATGCTACTGCCGCTAATTTCTTTTGCTTTCATATAATTACCCCTTCTTTTGTTGTCTTAAACTTATACCATCCTATTGTACACTGTTTGAATGGAGTTGTCCACCCGGAAGCGAAAGAAATCTTGTATGAATCATTATTTACAGATTTCCTTTTTTTTCCTTGAAGCTATTCCAATATACTATCCGAAAATCCACTTTCTGAACATTTCGCAGATTATCTTAAACGATTTCAAAAAATAATATGTATAATGGTTCACAAATAGCATATACGGTTTTTCAACCAATTTTTTTCGAATTAAATCAATCATAGTACAAGAAACATATAAAATAAACACAACCAAAATTGAATATAATATCAGAAAAGTACTATCCTGATATTGATTGATTTTAAAGATATTCGTCCATAAATAATAACGAATATAAGAACTGTCATGAATTAGGTATACCCCAAATGTTGCTGATGCAATCATATTAATCCATTTATGATAGTTCATTTTCAATGTTACAAATCCCATAAAAAGTGTAATCGCCATCAACAAAATTGGAAGTCTGTCTATTTCAAAAATCAATTGCATGTGTTGACCACTCCTCTTTTTTGTTCCAAGAAAAAAAACGTCGTACTTACTGTATATGTTATAATTAACACCATAAAATAAAGAGAAAAATAATGTTTCGATTGAAGTTTCTGATTACCTCCATACAAATTTACATATCCTGCAATTCCATATAATGTTACAAACCACAATAATGAATTACTCTCAAATAACTGAGTTGTAGCCGTAGGTATGATTGACCAGCACAAAACCATCATCAAGATCAAGTACTGATATTCTGTCTTACTCAACCCATGCAACAGTTTATTTAAAACGGATGTATTAAATATAACATAAAATATGTACTTGCAAACCACCAACCCGGATACGTGATAGGAAGACAAACTTTAATCAATTGCTTTATCTCAAAAGCATTCAATCGTAACATTACCGATAAAAAGATATGTCATAATTGAATAAAAAACAACCTGTCCCCAAAATTTCAAAAGTTTTTTAGGCTGAAATAACTTTTCTGTATTTTCAATCAGAAAATATCCGAAATCAATACGAAAATATCTACACCAACTTTCCCACCCATGAGAATAAAAATCATACCAAAGATGTGGAAGTGTAACCTCATTAAAATTCCATTCAAAATTTCCATGATAAGCAAAATGGTGAAACATGATCATAATCATAGAGATGATTCGAAGTAACTCAATTGAAGTATTACGGTTAATTATCTTTGTGGATTGAACACTTTTTTTCCATATTTTCACTTCACTCCTTCCATTCATATCTATAACTAATATATTTATCTCATTTTCACTTTGTTCTTAAAATCCCCTTCACCCTAAGTACAAGTTCTTTGAACTCATCCGGTTCAACCACATAATTTACCCCAACAATAGTAAATACGCTTACAGCCACCATTCCGATTGCATAGAGAAACCATGTGATAAAAGATGCCATGTTCTTAGGAATAACATATGTTCCAACAATACAAAGAAGTGCAACGACAAGTACATTTCTAAAAATTCGGAACATAGATTTTTTTGCACATCCTTTTACCGGATGCCGACTTGTATAGAACACAATTTCAAAAGAGCGATATCCATAAGAACATACTGTACCAAGAAGAACTCCTGCCATGCCGAACTTCCATACCAGCCCAAGAGAAACCGTGATATTTATCACTGCTTCTAAAATCGCCTGATATCTCGTTTCTTTATAATGCCCTGCTGCGCAGATAATCGTCAATCCTGGAATCCTTACATTTTGCATAAAAACAATTACTGTAAATAAAATTCCAAGAACCGGACGCACATACTGTACATCCGTCAGGTTAATGGTATATACCCCGACAAAAGGCAAGATTAAGACTCCCATACAGGCAATCACAATAAACATGATTACAAAATACATATACTCATAACTAGAATAGCTCTTCTTTAATGTCTCTTCCTCATTCTTGGCGATCACTTCTCCAAATCCTGCTGTCAGACCATTCGAAAAAGAGGTCATCAGCTGATTCACTGCATTAACCACCATCATATAAATTCCATACACACTGACTTCAAGAAGAGATTTTGCCCCCCCGACAAATTGTCAACACTGTTGTATCTGTATTATTTACAATAATACCAACAACCTGATGAAGCAGTGCCGCGTTTTTTTGCTTTAACGCACCTTCATTCGGTTCTGCATGGAAATCTAATGCAGGATATTTTCGTTTTGCATAGATTTTAACCAATACAAGACGAAGCATATACACACCAGTTGCAACTGCCTTTACAAAAAGAACACCTGCTCCAATATAAATCAGAAAAATAGAAACAACCATATTAACGATCGTTCCTGCTGCCTGAATCAGTGCAACCACATATCCTTCCTGATTTGCAGTCAATAAAACTCTGTATTTACCCGAAAAAAATATCCACTAAAGTACTTCCTGCCAAAACAAGTATCATCCAACGCACAAGACTATTTTCAAGCTGTCCTGAAATAAAAAACGGATAGACACCTACAAGTACCAGTGTCAATGCCAGAAATAACATTCCGGATTTGTTATAAAATTTTCTTGACGCCGAAAAGAATTGAATTTACTTCTTCCGTCTGATTCAATGCAAGAGGTGTATAGAGAGCAACAACTGTTGCCGTTCCTACTCCTGCTTCTGCCAGGCCCAGATATGTTAAAAACTGATTTACTGAAGTGATCATTCCATTCACACTCGATCCATATGCCTCAAGAATAAAAAACGTGGCAATATCAATCCAGACAAAAGAACAATTACCTGTAAAAGCAGACTTGCCACCATGTTTTTTAATGCCTGTTTTCCTCTCATGAGATTTCCTTTCCTCTACTTTTTCTTTTCCTCACTCATGAATACCATCTTCCTGTACAAGCCCGTATTTACGCACAATACAACAGATGAAATCTTTCTCTTTGTCTGAAAATATGGATTTCGCAGGATTGTCAGGATATGCCCGCGAATAAAGCGTTTCAAATCCTGATATCCTTCTAACTTCTTATAATCCTCCTGTAATAGCATCTTATCCGAACAATAAAGCGAGACCCGGATCCGGAGGCACTCTGCCTCCTGTGTTAGTGATGGAAATTTTTCTTTCACTACTTCATAATTCTTTGTATATCCATCTATTATGTCAAATACTTTCGGACGGTATGCCTTTCCGGTAATACTGTCTTCTCGATGAAGATAATAATACTTCGGCTTTGTTCCTACTGCCACTTTCTTAATTCGCTGCATGAGGTCTACAGTATAATAAATATCTTCATACAGTCTCCCCTTCGGAAAGCGAAGATCTTCAATACAGCTTTTCCGGATCAGCTTATTCCATATTTCTCCACGGATCGTATGCCCCCTGAGGATACAGCGAAAAGCCTCTTCTCCTGTGCAGACAAAATCCACCTCTTCCTTTTGTGTCTCGATTCTGTCTTTATACACTTCATATAAGCCACATGTTGCCATATCTGCTCCGCTATCTTTGATACGTGTATACATATATTCAAACATATCATTTTCAATATAGTCATCACTGTCTAAAAAAATGATATATTCTCCTTTTGCATAGGGAATTCCAGCATTTTACGGCATCACTAAGTCCACCATTTTCCTTATGTATCACTTCCACTCGATTGTCCTGTTTTGCATATTCATCACATATTTTTCCACACTGGTCGGGACTCCCATCGTCTACCAGAATCACCTGAATATCAGAAAATGTCTGTCCCAAAATGGAATCCACACACTTTCTTATATATGGTTCAACTTTATAAACCGGTACGATCACACTGATTGTCGGCATGATATCTCCTCCATTTTATTCATAGTATGAAAGCAGAGTCTGCGCAGCGCTTTCAATATCATATCCTGCTTTTGCAAATGCCTGCCTGATTCCTGAATTTTCTTCTTCGCTCCTATTTTCACCTTTGTAAGAAAGAATCACACGGCTCCATTCCTTTGGTGAATCCTGAAGTGACAGAAATTTCACTTTTTCAACTAACTTCACTTCTGTTGTAATCGTATCTGCCATTACACTCCTGATTCCGGATGCCTGCGCTTCCAACGCAACAATAGGAAGTCCCTCAAAAAGAGATGGGAATACAAAAATGTCCATTCCTTTCCATAATTTTGCAACATCTTTTCTGATCCCTAAAAATCTGATCCTATCTTCTATTCCGTATTCCTCAGCTTTCTTTTGGATCATTTCCTGAAGTTCTCCTTCTCCCACTAACAAAAGTATAGCTTCTTCACAGGCAGATGCAACCTCTCGAAAGATTTCTAAGAGAAATTTATGATTCTTCTGTTCTTCAAAACGTCCCACATGTCCGAGCACAAATTTTCCTTCTACTCCCAGTTCATGACGGATCTCTTCACGTTCTGACAAACTGAAAGCAAATTTTTTCAGATCAAGAGCATTGTGGATAAGATGATAATTGTTACTCTTTCTGATCTTTTTTTGAAAAGAGCCATTCTCCAGCCAATTCACTGCATGCAAAATATTTGTAGCAAACATTGGAATCAACGGTCGGTTAATTCTGTGCAACAAATTTCTCACCACTCCCGGAGTCGAAGAATTATGTGAGTGTGCGATCACTGTTGGAACCTTTCCATAGCTTGCCACAATCAGCGGTACTATATTCGCTGCTGACAGCATATTTACATGAACTGCATCATATCTTCCAATTCGAAGTATCTTTCTCATTTGTCTGCTGAACTTCAATGGATGTTTTCTTGCATCACACGTATGAAACACTTTTCCTCCAAGTGACTTGATTTCTTCTTCATACGCAAGGTGTGGAAACATACTTATAAAATCAAATCTTACTCCTTGCTTACTCAATTTCCTATAATATGTCATCACAAAACTTTCAATACCTCCGGGATTAAAGGATAATCCAACTTGTAATACTTTCATTTACTTTCCAATTACTTCCTTTCCATTGTCAGTTCATCTATCAGATTCGTCCACTGTCGATAAATCTCTTCTTTTTCAAATTTTTACACCCGATATCGTATGATTTGAAAACGCAATTCTTCGTTCTTCACTATCCGTCAACAATTCTATACGATTTGCCATCTTGTCCAAATCATAAGGGGGATTAAATAGCCATCCTTTCCCTCCTCAACGATTTCTCTTGGCCCTGTTGTCACATCAAAACTCACCATAGGAAGTCCACTTGCCTTTGCCTCAAGCAATACTAACGGCAATCCTTCCCTGTAAGATGGTAATACCAAAAATGCATATTCATTATACAACTTATACACATCTTTTACATTCCCTTTCTGAATCAATTGAGACGTTAAATTGTATTCTACCACCTTTTGGTGTATCTCGTCAAAAGTATCTCCTGTCCCGTATAAATGCCATTCCCACTCAGGATGAGAAGGCAATACTTTTTTCGCCACTTCTACCAGAAGATCATATCCCTTTTCTTCACTGAATCTTCCAACTGTGATGATTTTTCTCGAATCCGCTTTGTATTTCTTTTCGCATAGTCAGGATTTCGGTTTGATCCAATTATATATACTTCGGATTTTCTTTGGATTTATATGAAATTTTCTAATATAATCCTGTCTGTTCTGCTCCGTCAATGTCACTGTACAATGTGAAATTAACGAATCCCAGAAACGGAAAAAGCGGATATCTTTCTTCTCCCATTCATTCATCAATGCACCATGATCGCAAAACACATACTTTGCTTTCGTAAAAAAAACGAACCGGTGAAACCGTCATAGCAGGATAATTCTCCATAAGGAAAACTACATCTATTTGATTTTGTCTAACAAATTCTCTAAATGGTTGAAATGTCTTCTTAATTCTGTCGCGTACTCGACACTCTTCTTCTAGTTCTGCTCTGTATGTGATTCTCGGATCCAGGTCATATGGAACATGCCCTCCTTTTCCAAAAATTGCATAAATATATACTTCATATTCTTTACAAAACTCATTGGCAAGAGTTGTTGTGACTTGCTCAACTCCTCCTGTTACTGTCATATCATAATTAACAAAACATATTTTTTCATTCTGAATATTCTCCATCTGCATAGTGAACAATGAATATCGTTTTACTAAGAAGGCGCCTATTGAACTTACAATAGACGCCCAAACTATTATTTCTTTAATATGTTTGCAGATTCTTCACCATTTTTTCAATATCAATACCATATCCTTCACTTGTAGCCCAGCCATATCCATTTGGATTTTCTTTCTGACCAAGCCATTCCACATAAGGAGCGCTTCCTCTTGTAACCAATGAAAATCTTGGATCTACGCATTCATTCTTTAATGCATCTTTGGATCCATATGCTTTCAAATGCTGAATCTGAGCTCGTATTCCTTCACGTACTGTAGTAAATGATGCTCCGGCAACGCCGCCACCAGTTGTTCCAAGTCCTGCAAAATTATTCTGTTCAATCTTAACATCACCACCAAATTTAAGCCATGCAGTCTCTTTCATTGCCTGTGTAAATGCAATTGCCCCATTGATTCCTTCCGCATTCGCTTCTTCAACGTAAATCTGACAGAACTTTTCAAGTGTTGGCGCATCCGTCTCAGCGTAATATGCCGGATATGTTGCACCCTTAGCCTTAAAATATTTTTCCATCCGGGATGCAGTCACAGTAGTCTTTCCGAAATAGCCATCAACTGATCTGTAGTACAAGAATCATCCAATGTTCCATTGGTTCGGAAATAATACCATGTATTGGATATAAATTGCCATCCTGTCTGCATCACTCCGTTTTTATCCAAATAATATCTTGTTTTTCCAAAAGAAATCCAACCGGTCATCATGTAGCCTTCCGGCATAAAGAAATATTTCTTTCCGTCAATTGTCTGCCAGCCTGTCTGCATAATTCCATCCGTATTAAAATAATATTTCTTTCCACTGATTGTCTGCCAGCCTCGTACCATTTTTTCCGTCTGATGCGAGATAATACTTTGTACTTCCAAAGCTGCACCATCCTGTCAGCATATGTCCATCCGGCATCAGATAATATCTCGTCTGACCAAAAGAAATCCAACCGGTCATCATATAACCTTCCGGCATAAAGAAATATTTCTTTCCATTAATTGTCTGCCAGCCTGTCCGCATCACTCCATCTGTGCCAAGATAATATTTCGTGCTTCCAAAAAGAAATCCAACCGGTCATCATGTAACCTTCCGGCATAAAGAAATATTTCTTTCCATCGATCGTCTGCCAGCCTGTTACTGCTACTCCATTTTCATTGTAATAATATTTTTTTCCATTTACTGTTTTCCAACCACGTTTACTCTCTACAATCAGCTTACCGTCAGAAGCAAACGTATACGTTGTCCCGTCAATCACCTGTTTTCCTGTCACCATCACACCATTAGAATCCGGATAATACCTTGTCTTACCAAAAAAGAAATCCAGCCGCGCATCATATAGCCTTCCGGCATAAAAAGAAATATCTCTTTCCATCGATTGTCTGCCAGCCTGTCTGCATCACTCCATCCGTACTCAGATAGTATTTCGTCTGTCCAAAAGAAATCCAGCCACGCATCATATAGCCTTCTGGCATAAAGAAATATCTTTTTCACTAATTGTCTGCCAACCTGTCTGCATCACTCCATTCGCATCCAAATGATATCTCGTCTGTCCAAAAGAAATCCAGCCACGCATCATATAACCTTCCGGCATAAAGAAATATCTCTTTCCATCGATTGTCTGCCAGCCTGTCTGCATTACTCCGTTTTTATCCGATAATATCTTGTACTTCCAAAAGAAATCCAGCCGGTCATCATATAACCTTCCGGCATGAAGAAGTATTTCTTTCCATTGATTGTCTGCCAGCCTGTCTGCATCACTCCATCATCATTAAAATAATATCGTTTTCCATCAATTGTCTGCCAACCTCGTACCATCTTTCCATCTGATGCAAGATAATACTTTGTACTTCCAAAGCTACACCAGCCTGTCAGCATATGTCCATCGGGCATCAGATAATATCTTGTACTTCCAAAAGAAATCCAACCGGTCATCATATAACCTTTCCTCGCATGAAGAAGTATTTTTTTTCCACCAATTGTCTGCCAGCCTGTCACCCGATATCCATTTGCGTCAAAATAATATCTCTTTCCATCAATATCTTTCCAGGAATTAGTTACATATTTTCCGCCTTCTTTATATTTCCATCCATTGGAATCCTCTACCCAAGTTCCTTTTTCCTTAGATACTCCTAAATACTTTGCTATACCAGTAGCATCCGCAACACCGAGTTTTTTAACCCAGCTTCATTATTCAGATATGTATTTACATCGCCTGTATTCGTTACAAATGCATGTTCTACTATAATTCCAGGAATATTATTTTCTTTCGCTGCAATCTGAACCGAAAAATAATCTGATTTTGATCCATCCGGATACTTTTCATCTGCCAGTGTTGTATCTTTACTATAAATAGATCTTTTCTGCAAACCAATCGCAGTCAGCTCATCCATAATGTCATTCGCCAGCTCTTTTCCCTGCTGTGCAACTTCGGTTTCCAACTATCATTTGGTACAATTACTTCTGCACCTTTTGCTGAAGTCGATGTAGAAGAATTCAAATGAAAGCTAACAAATATACTTGCCCCTGCTTTTGCAGCCGCATATACTCTGTCACTGATATCCCCACCACTGTTCTTATTGCTTGGATATGGGCATGCTGCTGTCGTTCGTGTCATGTAAACCGACACATTCGCATACTTTTCCAATTCTTCCTTACAATATTGTGCAATCTTTAAAGTTAAAACTTCCTCTCTTACACCATTCGCTCCTGCTCCTGTGTGTGTTGAATCATGTCCCGGATCAAGAGCAACCACAACATTCTCATTGACAGCTCTCGAATCATCTACAGCTCTTGCATTATCCTCTGCATAAGTCTGAATATCTTCATCCGAATCATATTCTTCAACTTCCGCTTTCTCCAATGCATCTTCTATACTGGACTCTTCCATCACATTTCCATCTTCATCAATACTCATAACAGCAACATCATACTGCTCCTCATCAGTTGCTGCTTCTGCATCCGGTTGTCCTTCAATCGGCTGTAATTCTGACATTCCTTCATATGTTTCATTAACACCAAATTTTGCTTCCATTCCAAGATCCGACAGCAAATAACTTGTTTCCATCTCTGCTGTCTTTACTGTCAATTTGGTTATTGTATAAATTCCATCCTCTCCATCTGCATATGCCTTCTCATATAGAAAGACACCGTCTTCTGATTTTACAGAAGTCCATGTTTGTGTATCCCCATTATGTTCTACACTTAAATCAATCTCTTCAATATTTTCTGTTCCATCCCCCCAGGAAACAACAATTCTCTGTGTTGCCGGAGTTTCTACGTACGGACTTTCTATGTACAAATAATTCAGGTGCTGCTCTATTGCATTCTGAACTTGATTTTCTTCTATCTGCTCACTGTCTGATGGCTGATTTTCAACTGTTTCTATATTTGTATCCACTTTTGTGTCCGCTGCATAAACCGGTACTGATGTAACCACAGTTGCTGCTGCTAATATTGCGACCAGACAAGTTCTTATTTTTGATATCATTTTTTCCTCCTACTTATTTTCTATGTTTATCAATTGCTCTTATTTCCATCAGAAGTGATTCATGTATCCATCTAACTCTGTATCACCTGTATCTAATGCCTGTCCATTCTCTGTTAATTTAAGTTTCTCACAGTTATATGTATCCAAATAGGAGTTCACAATACATGTAAGTATTTCATCTTTCCCTGTGGTCCCCATACTTCTGATACGTTCACCAACTTCTGTATTCATATCCGAGATCTATTGTTTTATTATTCTCGTCAATTTTACAACTGTTCAATTTACAACCTTCTGTCAGAATACCTTTTTCTATTAATTGATTCCAAACTGTTGTATCATCTATGTTTTCTGTCTTCATCTCTTCCGAAACGATTTCAGCATTTTCATTCACATAGTAAATTTTCAACGTCTTCATCTCTTTGCTTTTCTTCTGAAATATTGCTTTTTTCTTCCTCCTGTTTTTGATTATTTTTTCAGAATCTATCGTTTCACTTGTATCCTTATTGCCTGAATCCTCTACTGTAGTATTTTGTTCTGTATCCACATTGTTTTTCTCTCATCCCACTGAAAAAAGCACCATACTTGTCAACATTACAACTACTAATAGCTTTTTTCATATACCTTAACCTCCTCTTGCTTATTGCTCCCCACAGATTTCTCTATGATAATAACACAAAAATGCGTTTAAAAAAGACTGATTTTCCAATCAGTCTTTTTCTATAACATGTTATTTTAAATTATTTGTAATATGAACTTGGAAGCTGTTCTGTTTTTTTTACTGTTTTTCCGTTTTTAACATAATCTCTATAAGCAACCGCTGATTTGCTTCCTGTACTCCATGATCGTACATTAACATAATCATACCAATCTGTTGGATTCCCCAAACTTCAGCATACAATGTTTTTCCACTGACATATGTCACCAGTTTCACCGGATAATCATAGTCATTTCTGAATTTCAAATCTGATGATCCATAATCTACCATTGCATCCTGACCGATCGGCACATATGTAGATGGAACAGAATGGTTTCTTCTCTGAACAATTGTAAGTCCGGCTCTTATTGCTGCTCCGTAAAGCGTTGTGCTCGCCTGACAGATACCTCCGCCATATCCAACACCACCTACAACTCCTGCCTGCTTATATCCCTCTGCTTTTCCACATGGCCCTGCCACGCCAAAAAATGAAAGGGTCTGTCCCGGCTGAATGACAACCTGATTAAAGCTCTTTAATGCTCTACTCATATTATATGTTCCATTTTCATTATTTGTAGACACTGTAGAGAATACTGACATTCTATCCACATAGGTTGGAGATGTTATCCTTAAGCTCAATGTTAAAATCTGACTTTCTGAATCCAGTATATCTACATAATATGTATGTGCTCCATTTCCTGAGAACGTAAATTCACATGACTTTTTAGTAGAATAATTTTGTAAACTTTGTTATTTCCACCATATACTTCTCTGAAACGATATCTGTGAGCATTATCATAACCTCCACTGGAAGTTGCAGTCAACTGTATTTTTTGTCCGTTTTTTGCTATACCATTTGTATTACTTACAAAGGAACCTCTTAACTGATTATCCGGATGTACCACTACCTGCATTGTGTACGTTGCACGTACCACCTGGCCTTCATCATCTTTTACATCCACATAGAAAATATGTGTTCCAATCCCCGTCGTTGTAAAAAGAATATGTGTTTTTATAACTATAACTCTGTCTTACCTTTGTAGTTGCTCCATACACTTCAGTAAACTGATACTGACGTTTTCCGTATCCACCCACTCCACTGCCAGTTAATGTAACAGTTCTTTTTGCATATTCTCTCGTTGTTTTATTGCTTCTGAGACCTGCTTTTATGACTTTATCCGGATGTACTACAACAGTCATGGAATATTTGAGTTTTGTACTCTGATTCTCTTTATCCTTTATATATACATAATAAGTATGCGTTCCTGGCCCTGTTGTCTTAAATGAATACGTCTTCTTTTCACTATACTTCTGAACGACAGTTACTTTTCCATTATAAGATTCTACAAACTGATATTTAAATGAACCATAACCACCTTTTGCATTTGCTGTTAAGCAGATATTTCTATCGATATATTCTTTTGTCGTCTTGTTACTTGTCACACTACCTGTCAACACATTATCCGGATGAGCAACAATATCCATCTCATAAGATGCTCTAGATTTCTGTCCCTGTTCATCAATCATGTCAACATAAAACACATGATGTCCCGTTCCTGAAGTTTTAAAAAGTATACGTGTTTTTTCTCACTATAAGCCTGTCTTACTGCCGTTGTTGATCCATATGTTTCAGAAAACTGATATTTGATTTTTCCATAGCCGCCCTTGGCTGCTGCTGTCAGAACAACTGTTCTTTGTATATATTCTCGATTTGTCTTATTCGAACTAAGCTCTGCTGTCAATTTCTTTTGCGGATGCAGTACAACTGTCATCGTATAGGATAACTGTATTTCCTGTCCCTCTGCATCTTTAATGTAAACATAATATGTATGTTCGCCACATTCCTTTGTTATAAATGAATAGGTATTTGTGTCACCATAATCCTGTAATGCTGTTTCTACACCGTCTTTCTTCTCAGTAAACCTGTACTGATAATTCCCATATCCATTTGTTGCTTCTGCAGTTAACGTTATCTTTCTGTCTACATATTCTTTTTTGTGTTTTATTACTGGTTAATTTTCCTGAAAGAACTTTCGATGGATGTGCAACCACCTCAATCTTATACTCTGCTGACCCTATATTGCCATTTTCATCTTTTACATTTACTCGATATACATGTTCACCAACGCCGATGTCTTAAATGAATAGACTGGATTTTCTGCGTATTCCTGAACAATAGCTGTTTCTCCTCTATATTCTTCTGTATACTGGTATTCAACATTTCCGACCGCATCCTCGACATTTGTTGTCAATTCTACGGTTCTGTCCACATATTCTCTTGCTGTTTTATTACTGACAATTGTAGTTTTTTAATTCTGTCACCACTTCTGTTGATGGTAATTCTTCCGTTGTTGTATCTTCTGCCGCTCTTTCTTCCGGTTCTGTTTCGATCGGCGATTCTTCTGAATTATTTTCATCTTCTGTCTCTTGAATCAGTTCTGTATTTTCACCATCATCTTTCTGTGTGCCTTGATCATCCAAAACCGTTTCTGCCTGTTCCACCTGTTCTGCTGACACTTTTAACGGTATTCCAGAAAAATCTGCCATAAATATTCCCGCACATAACATCAAAGCCATCCATTTTCTTCGTTTCATACCTTTTCCTCCCCTGCAAATATTTATAGAGCTTTTTTTTCTTTTCAACCGGTCAAATAGCTTTGTCTTATAACAAAACAACGTTCCACCATAGCATACAGCAATGCAAAGCCAAAATTGAATATACACAATAAATGTTAACCATCCAGTTGCTTCCGCTCGTGGAATAAAGAAAATATTTTGCAATGAGACAAGAATAATTGTACTAAGCAACGCTCTTTTTCCAAAACCATATACCATATATAGTAAAATAATTCCTAAAATAATGCTGAATATAAAAGCTCCAACATATCCAAAATCGAACCATGTCTCCACCAAATAATTGGATCCTCGTCCACGACCATTCAAATAATCTTCTTTCATGCTCAAATAAGAAAGAATGTGAGAAAGATTATTGCTATGAAGGGCATTAAATTCACTATTTGCCGACGTCAAGCCTTCTGTATGAAAAATTTTCTGTCCTATACTTCCTCTATAAATATAGTCTATAATATCTCCAAATGTAAAATTCAAATGAGGTGATAGTCTGATTCCTTCTCGATATCCATATGCTATTGCTGTAACGTTAAATGTAACTCCCTGACCATAGAAAAAATCGGCAATTAATGTTAAAAAGTTTCCGGTTACAATCTTTAAGCCACTACGTATATATGCGTATACTCCCATAAAAATAATTAAAGCTGGTGTACATATAGCAAGGAGTCCCTTTTCAATTTTTCCGATCCATTTCTTATCATCTACTAAAAAATCTCGCAGTAAATAATAAGATAATACAAACAAGAGACTTAACATTGCCGGATTCCGTACTCCTATCAGCAAACTTGGAATCGTGGAAAGAACGTATAAGCTCAATGGAATAAACGTTTTTTTCTTTTCCTCGGTAGTGTAGCAAGAAATACACATATACTATAACGTGCAAAAGAGGCCAATGTATGAAAGAAACCTGGCAGACTACTGGAATAATTTGTGTAATAATCCAAGTAATTTCCAGTTCCTATTTTAATCAAAGGTTCAAATTGCTCAATAAGATAAAACAACATTGTTACATAAAACACAATCATTGAAACCTTTCTGAGATTACTGACAAATTCTGCTTTACAAAATATGCTATCTGAAGAACGTGTATTGTTTTCTCTGATTTTTATATGAAAAAACTTTATAATGTTAGCACCAATATAAAGCGCAGTCTCTGTAATAACAATCAAAGTTAATGCAAACCAAATATTTTCCTCTTTCTGAAAACTTTCTTCCCACCATTTTCTGCCTTTGCACATTCCTATAAAAGGTCTGCTGATTTGAAATGTAAAAAGTGTAAGTTGCATGAAAAAATATAAAAAATTTTCTTTAAAGTTTTTTATACTGAACAGGATATTCATACAGAATAATATCATGATTGCCACTAATCCCAGATTAAAGAGATTTTCCACTCTTGATACCAAAAATAACACAGATCCTATTACAAATAGTAAAATTTCACATATAAATATAATCTGCTCTTTCTGTTTCCATGATATCTTCTCTTTACTCATTTTTATCCCTCTTAATCTTCCTTACCCAAAATGGCATTTCTATAATTCCAATTAAGGTTCCTACTCCATATGCTAGATGCAGTGATAGAAATATTAATGGCAACATCAAATAATAATTGTACCACTTTTGCCTTTGAACAGCTAACACTGACATTAACAAATCGACAATCACATATAGTATGCATAAGCAAACAAGCATTCCTGTGTTTCCCAACAATGCTATAATTCCTGTTAAAATCAGTGCAAACACAAATGCCAAAGGAACAAAATGATGAATAGAAAAGCATCCCGGACAAACTCCAAGCGTCAAGCCAATCCAATGCCCATTTCCATATTTTTTGTTTTAACATTCCACACCATGAATTTCTAATATTCTGATAAGATATAATATCCGGATTAAAACAAATTTTATATCCTGCTTTTCGAATACGATAATGCATTTCATTATCTTCTGTTCGTCCTAAATTTTCATTAAAAAGCCCTGCTTTTTCAAATACCTCTTTGCGATATGCTCCATGAAAAACAGACTTCACATACGTTTTGTGATTTCCTTTACGATAAGGTGCAATACTACTTCCAAACATAGAAGATTCTGCCAACAACAATGTATGTTTCCAAGGGGTTTCTTCTTCTACGACGTTCGGTCTTCTACCTCCTGTCACATTCTCTCCACTCAATATACATTGAACATTTTTAGATACAAAATCGTGCGGGATCATTGTATGTGCATCAATTCTTAAAATAATATCGCCCTTTGATGCTGTAATTGCTACATTCCATCCTGCTGCCTGAATTTTCTTTGCATTATCCAAAACAACAACTCTTCTAAAGCCATGATCCTCTTCTGAAAAATGTTCCATTTTCCTTCTCGTTTGATCTGTTGACATTGCATTTACAAGAATCACCTCTATATTTCCATGTGGATAATCTTGTGCAATAATATCTTTGAACAACGAATCAAGTGCTTTTTCTTCATTATATGCAATCACGCAAAAAAAGAAACTAACATGTTCTCTCCCCTTGTTATATAAAATCTGTTATTTAATCATATAAACACTTTTTCCGATAATATACCCAGTATACCACTCCTGATACTACATATACAAATCCTGTTGCAATTCCAGCTCCCCAGATTCCAAATTGACTGATTGCAAAATAAGTAATGATTAAATGTAATCCACAAGAAATTGCTGCCATTATTGCATTGAATTTTGCAACTCCTATTGCCGGCAGAAAATTCATTGGAACCATTCTGATTCCTGCATTCAACGCATATACTATCCAAAAAACAGTTGATAAAGCAGTTGCATCTTCATAACGACTTCCGTACACAATTCTTATGATATACGGACTAAGCACTGCTCCTGCAACAGTTATGATACCAATAACTCCTGCTGTCATCATACCAACTTTCTTTGAAATATTCCACACTTCTTTTCCATCTGATGCTTTTGCAATAATAGTAAAATAATAAATAATAATTGATTGAGTCACGAATGACAACTGACCGGGAATCATAATAGCAATTTTATAATTTGCTGTTATTGTTTCATTCCTCAGTAATTCATTAACAAGTGTCATCTCGTTGATTGGCATAATCAGTGAAAACAGATTAGAAAGCATTAATGAGATAGACATTACCATAAATGCCTTTATCTGTTCCGGACTCAGCTTCGCCGCTTTCTCTTTAGAAATATTTCTCTTTAGTGCTGCCCATACAGATATGATTGCAACTATGATCGCCACGTATCCGGCAAATGCAATTCCTTTGATACCAATCAATAAAACAAAACATACACTACATCCAAATACAACTGTTGTCTGAACCACAGCGGCACGTGCATACGCCTCATTCTCGCTATGTGCTCTCAAATAACTAAGTACTGTAGCCAATATATTATTAAAAACAGGATAAAGCACCAGTACATATACAACGCTACGCGCATTAGGGAACGGAATCGAAGTTAAAGCTACATAAAGTACTACAATCAAAGATAAGATAGCTTCAAATAGAGTTCCATATTTCATTGCAAATTCAAAATATGCTCTATCTTCCTGTTCAGTATCTGCCGCCGCACAATATTTAAGAATCGACGATGTCATTCCGAGACCGGCAAATGAAACTACATAGTTATATAAATTATCAGCATACGTTAAATAAGCATAATCTGTCTTGTCAACTAAACGTACAATTACAATACTTGAAACAAAAGCAATCATTTTCACAAGTGTATTACCTACAAAAATGTGAAAAAAGCCTCCTTTTATCAAACCATTTAACTTACTTTTTATTTTTTCTCCCATAAACGAACTGGCCTTTCACCTTTTCTGATATTCCTGTGATATACCTTTGTATCTTTCCTTCTCTTTCAAAGAAGTAATAAATTGCAAGTAAAAAACAGTACAGTTAGTATAAGATCAAAGCTATATACAAAATCACAAAATCCACCTTCCAACGCTGTTCCTAATTTAATTGTTAAAACAGCTCCAAGTGCCAATGTAGAAGGTGTTTTTTTAAGTTTCATAATTAACAAAACTACGAGACTCAAAATAAGAGCAACCCAAATCACCGCAAAAATCACACCTTTATATCCCCAATTTGCATATGCTTCACCTGCAAAAAAGAGCATTCATTACTCCGGCCGAGCCATCATACACTTTTTCTGATCCATAAAATGCCATTGTCAGTTTTGCGCTTCTCAAATAATCACTGCTATTCATCCCAATTAATCTTAAAATTGTCGGAGTAAAGCTCCGGCCTCCAAGAAAACCAAACACTGTTGGGAACAAATCAAAACAATATGCCAGGGTTCCTACCTGTGTAAACAAAGTTCTTCCAAGCGGTCCATTATAAATGTCAAAAAGCGATCCAGAAAAACCTGTATGAAAATAAAATGCTACTATAATTACTGCCATAAATGCAACAGATATAATCATATAAATCATCTTAATGCCACCCTTATAATAAATTAACATAATTATAAAGGCTGCAAAATAAAAAACAACCGATGATTTTTCAAATTTATATGTCTTTATAATAACAGAAGAAATAAATAGAGCAATTGTGATAATTGTCCATTTTATTTTCTTTGTTTTCAGCATGTATGCAAATGCCACATAAGAAAGCAGCGGTACCATCATCAGAACAAAAATGTTGCTTAAATATGGATGTATAAAATAAAGTCCTCCTATTCTGGTTCTCTCTGTCGCAAAATCAAAATCCGCTGACGCATGAATCAATTTCAAAAGCGGAATATATCCAATCTTCGCCAAAAGACCTATCAACAAGACGATACACCCAATTGAAAGCAATGCAAAATAAGGAAAAAATCAAATCTTCTTTTTTCACATTCTATTTCTTTCTTTAAGTACTCCTGATACTGTTTCTTCATGTTGACTCTGAACATTTTCTCCCAAAGCAAAATAAATGCCGGTAAAATAATTGCAATTCCAAAAACAACTACTTCTGTAATCATACAGCTTTTATCACGATTTAACAGATATCCCAGTGTATAGTGTTTGTCAAATCCTAATAAAATTAAAGCCGTTCCTGCAAATGTCTGTAACATGAAAATATAATATATATATGATATAACATTTACCTTACCAGGATTCAACGTTCCTGCTGCTTTACTGAACAAAATCGTTGAAATCCCAAAAATCACCAATATAAGTAATATCTCCAAAATATAACCCTCAATCATTTAAATTATACTGTTTATCCAATAAATACTGCTTTGTTTTTTCATCACCATTCTTAAAATTACCTATCATAAAATCAATCTGTGATCTGTCAAAATCATTATCCGGATAAATTGTATTAAAATTATGAAGATTTTCCAACACGCTAATATCCGTTATCTTCGTTCCTTTCATGCTTAGAAACTCGAGATCCGGACACTGCTCAATTCCATTTAACCCGGAATACTCATTATATGAAATATTTAATCTTTTTTATATTCGGACAGCTTTTTAAAACATCAAAATCTTCCAAATGATTAGAATAAATATCGAGTTCTTCTAACTGTTCAAGATTTCCCAAATATCCTAATTCAGAAAATGCATTGTTCCCCAAATCTAACAGAATTAAATTTGTCAAGCCTTCTAACTCCGGTGTTTCAGAAAGCATATTTGATGATGCGTACAGGAAATTTAACTGTTCAATTTTTTGCTAATTGATTTATATTCACAAGTCGGTTCTTTGAAAGATCAAGAAATGTCAGGCTCTTCATCTTTTCGATTCCTTCTTGAATATTTCCGATATTATTTTGCTGGATAACCAGTTTTTGTATTTTTTCCAATCCGTAAATTGGTGAAATATCTGATATCTGATTATTTGTTAATGTCAATTCAGTTAATGAATAACATTTTGATAACGCTGTTATATCCTTTATTTCATTTCCAGATAAATCAAGCACCTGGAGTTCATTTAACCCTTCTATTGCCGAAATATCATTCAACTTACAATTTTTGATTGTAAGCTGAGTAAGTTTCTTACACTTAGCCAGATCCGCAATTTCTGTAATTTCCTGATTATCTTCTATATCTATTGTCCGCAGACTGTCTAAATCCTCTTGCGTTATTTTATCTTTTTTTTAAAATCTGTTGTAGTTCTTTTTCTATATATTTATTATTAAATACTATATACTCATCTTCTTTTGCAGTGTTATGGCGGAATGATAATCCCACCATAACTCCTGCCACAAGAAGAGCTGTAATTAACACAGACCATATTATGATCAATATTGGATGTCTTCGTTCGTATTCTTTTTAGTTTAGTCATAAATATTCCACAAAATTGTCTCATAATATCTTCCTTTCAATCTGTTACAAGACTAGTTCAAAAAAATCTTTCACGCAATTACATACTTTCTCTAAATCTTCCGCATTCATATACGGATGCATTGGCAATGCAAGAACTTTCTTACAGAGTTCCTCTGAAACCGAACAATCCACATACTTCTTTGTATCAGCAAATGCTGTCTGTAAATGCATCGGCTTCGGATAATAAACCATAGATGGAACACCATTTTCTTTTTAAGTAAGCCTGAAGCCCATCTCTTTCTTCCTGATTCTTCAGCTGAATTGTATACTGTGCCCAGCTTGAATAAAATCCGTTCTTAAACATGGTGTCTTAACAATATCTGACAGAGCTTCTGTATACTTCTTTGCAACTTCATTAACAGCTTTTAGTTCATTCTTTTCAAATGCAGTAAGTTTAACTCCAAGAATTGCTGCCTGAAGTGTATCAAGTCTTGAATTCCAACCAATACGTACATTGTCATACTTAAACTGTCCTTTTCCGTGTACACGGATAGACTCTAATAATTTTGCTGTCTCATCGTCATCTGTAAAAATAGCTCCACCGTCACCATAACAGCCTAATGGTTTTGCCGGGAAAAATGATGTTGTAGATGCATCACCGAAACTACATGCCTCTCTGTCACCAATTCTTCCGCCAAATCCCTGCGCAGCATCCTCCAACAGAAGAAGATTGTTTTCTTTTGCAATTGCTTCAAGTTTTTCATAATCTGCCGGCTGTCCAAAAAGGTCTACTGCAATAATTGCACGCGGTATAAGTTTTCCCTCATCCTTTACTTTTTGAATTGCATCCTTCAGAGATGTCACATCTGCATTAAAACTATCCGGATCAACATCATAGAATACAGGTGTTGCACCTTCAAATGAAACTACTTCTGCTGAAGCAAAAAAAAGTGAAATCTGAACAAAAACTGCATCTCCTTCTTTGATATTCCATGCCATCATCATCATCGTTAACGCATCTGTACCATTTCCGCATGTAATACAATGTTTTCTTCCAACATATTTCGCAAGACGCTCCTCTAATTCTTTTACCTGATTTCCGCTGATAAAATTACAATTTTCTAATACTTCAGAAATTGCAACATCCATTTCTTCTTTTAATACCTGATATTGTTTCTTTAAATCTCTAAACTGCATTTCTATTTATCCCTCTTTTTCACATGTTCCGATTTACTCAGCATTATGTATTAACTAATTTTCACATTCTTTGCCATTATATTCGCAAAAACCCATATATTTATTTAAAAGATCATTAATGTTTTTTAATTTTAATCCATCAGTATGTTCTTCATATTCTCGATGACAACATTCACATTTCAAATCTTTTCCAAGAACATTTCCGCATTCACATACCCAACCGATTCTTTTTTGCCGGAACTCCTGCCATTAATGCATGATTTTTTACATTCTTTGTAACGACAGCACCCGCTGCGATCATAGCCCATTTTCCAATTGTATGACCACATACAATCGTTGCATTTGCACCTACTGTTGAACCTTCTTTTTAAAGTGTCTTCTTATATCCGGCACTTCCTTTTGGATATTTGGCACGTGGTGTCAAATCATTCGTAAAAACCATAGAAGGACCACAAAAAACGTAGTCCTCCAATTCAACCCCTTCATAAATGGATACATTATTCTGTACTTTTACGCCATTTCCAATTTTTACATGATTTGACACATTCACATTCTGTCCAAAAGAACAGTTTTCTCCTATTTCTGATCCACTTTGAATATGAGAAAATGCCGATTTTTGTGCCTTTTCCGATTTTAACATCGTCATCTATATAGCTGCTTTCATGTACAAAATAATCACTCATTAAAATTCTCCTGTCATATCCGGACTTGCAAAATTCTCCAGTGGAAGTTTTACAGCATGACCTTCTTTACGGCTCTTATAAATTGCAAGAACAAGCTCCAGTGCATTTCTTCCTGCATGTGCATCAACATATGGTGCTCTGTCATTCTTAATTGCATCAATTACATCTGCATAAAGACTTGTGTGTCCATTTCCATATACATTACTTGTCTGCTCTTCAAGTCCTTTGTTTGCCTGATCATCATCTGTCTCATCAGCAAAATTCCATACATCAATGTTATTTGTAGATTTTCCACCAAGCTTGACTGTACCATTCTCACCGAACAGATATAATGTTTCCTCAAGATTCTGTGGATAGACATTTGTTGTTCCTTCAATTGTTGCAACTGCTCCATTTTTGAACTTTACAACTGCCATTCCGATGTCTTCTGCTTCAAGATAATGGTGGAACTGCTGTTTTGTTACACCATAAACTTCATCGATTTCATTTCCCATCATCCAACGAAGAAGATCAATTCCATGAATACACTGATTCATAAGGGCTCCACCATCCTGAGCCCATGTTCCTCTCCATGGAGCCTGTGTGTAATAATCCTGATTTCTGTTCCAACGTACATGAATAGAACCATGGGAAAGTTTTCCAAATCTTCCTGCTTCAAGAGCTTTTCTCATCTCCTGGACTGCAACATTAAATCTATTCTGATGACACGCAGATACTTTTACGCCTTTTTCCTCAGACAGTTTAATAATCTTATCTGCATCTTCAATGCTCATTGCCATCGGTTTCTCGATAATACAGTTGATTCCATGCTCAATACAGTACAAAGCAATCTCTGCATGAAGACCGCTTTCTGTTGCAATACCAACAAGTTCGATTTCATTTTCTTCAATCATTTTTTTTGTAGTCTGTATATCTTTTAATACTTGTATCATTTTCAAGTCCATGTTTTGCAAGAACATTTTCGATATGTTCCAACATCGCAGGCAGCTACAAATTCGAGCTTATTATTTACAACAGCTTTTACATGATTTGTTGAAATTCTTCCACAACCAATTAATGCATATTTCATCTTTATATCCTCCTACAGAACTTCAATATTCTCTCTGTTCTCGATATTCTTCATAACATTCTTTGTATCAAAGATTGCTTTTGCATTCTTCTGAATCATGTCATAATCTACATTCGTATGTGCTGCTGTTACCATGATCAGGTCGTAAGAAGCAATGATTTCCGGATCAATTTTCTCAATTCCCTGATGTTTCTCTCCATGATATTTGTACTCAGAAATCCATGGATCATAGAAATCAACATCTGCCATCTCGCGTTTGAGTACTTCAATTACACGAAGAGCCGGACTTTCTCTATAATCATCAATATCCTGCTTGTATGCAACACCAAGAACAAGTACCTTTGCTCCGTTCATAGCTTTCTTATGACGATTCAGAACCTTGCTTGCGCGCTCTACGCAGTATTCCGGCATCTGATCGTTAATAATCATAGATCCTTCGATCATAGATGTATGGAATCCATACTCTCTTGCTTTCCATGTAAGGTAATATGGATCAAGCGGGATACAGTGTCCGCCAAGTCCCGGACCTGGATAGAATGCCTGGAAACCATATGGTTTTGTCTTAGCAGCATCAATAACTTCCCACATGCTGATTCCCATTCTATCACAGAGCATAGTCAGTTCATTTACAAGACCAATGTTGATATTTCTATATGTGTTTTCAAGGATCTTCTCCATCTCAGCGATTGCCGGTGAAGAAACTTCATATACATCACCTTCAAGTACAGCACGGTACATTGTTGCAATTACCTCTGTCGCATCTTTACCGATTGCTCCAACAACCTTTGGTGTGTTTTTTGTCTTATAGATCAGGTTACCTGGATCAACACGCTCTGGAGAAAATCCAAGATAGAAATCTTCTCCGCATTTTAATCCTGATCCTTCTTCAAGGATTGGTTTGATCAGTTCTTCTGTTGTTCCCGGATATGTTGTAGACTCAAGTACTACCATTGTTCCTTTTGTAAGATATTTAGAAATAGCTTCTGTTGAGGCCTTTACATAGCTGATGTCCGGCTCCTGATGGGAATCCAATGGTGTAGGTACGCAGATAGCGATAAAATCAACATCTTTTACAAAACTAAAGTCTGTTGTTGCTTTCAGCATTCCCTCGTCAACAAGTTTCTTCAGATCACTGTCTACAACATCTCCGATATAATTATGACCTTCATTTACAAGGTTTACCTTTTCTTCCTGAACATCAAATCCGATTGTCTTAAATCCAGCTTTTGCTTTCTCTACAGCAAGTGGAAGTCCTACATATCCAAGACCTACTACACCAACTTCGATTTCTTTGTTTTCAATTTTCTTCAATAATTGTTCTTTCATTTTTCTTCTCCTTTATTTTAAATCTAAAATAACCTGTTTTGCTCGGCTTTCCATGTATTAGCCTCGTATGCCGATATTTCCGATTCTCGCTTTTCCTGCAGTAATGCCGGGTTTTGTAAGATATTATGCAAGCATTGTTTTAATGCTTCCTGATTATATTCTATACTCCATCCCAGGTTTTCTTTTTCAATAAATTTACCTGCTGCTGTATCTTTGGTTGCTATAATCGGTATATAATGTCCTAAATATTCAAACACCTTTATCGGCATTGCCATACGCATATAATCACCTTCACCTGCAAAGGCACAGCATATATCTGCTTTTTTTATAATATGGCTCTAATCCCTGTCCACTCTCATGAATAATGGAAATCTTTTCGCTCATATATGGTAAATACTTGCTCTTTGCATTTTCCCATTCTTTTTCTCTGCAACAGACATAAGCATGAACCTGATCAGGCATCTGCTGCATCGCCTGGAAAAATACTGTCAAATCATAGATTCTGTCAATTCCACCCACATATAAGATTTCTAGTTTTTTGCAGTCAAATCCGATATTGCCTGCACGGCATCAACATCATATTCCGCACATCCTGGCATAAGAATTGCACTTCTATTCAACAATTCCGGATATTCTTTTAAGTATGCCCGCATTTCATCTGTTGGAAGATAAAATACATTAAGCAATTTTTTATATTGCCTTAAATCATATCTGTACATTGGAATCGAAAAGCATTTCTTATACCATGATACATTATCACGATACACAGAAAATTTCCACTGTATATCTCTATAAAAAGTCCGATTTTTATCCGTTTTTCTTGCAAAATTTAAAAAGCTAAAATCCAAAAACGGATAACGAGGCAAATGATTTTTTCAGTCAGCAAAGTTGGCATTGTAGAACTCTCTGAATAAAGAAAATCATATTTTATACCGTTCCTTATATTCCGTTTTATCTTGTTTATTTGAACTTTTCTTTCAGTGCCATATCCTGAAATATATTCAACAAGATAACCATTTTCTTCAAATGCCTGTTTCATCTTGATTGGACGGATATTGGAGCCCGATTTTCCGCTCCGCTTTTTCAATATGGTTGGGGATGTGGACAATACATCTTTTTTCTTGTTTAATGTTCATTGTCACACCTCACTCTTTCATATAAATTAAGCATTTTCTCTACATTGTCATTCCATGAATACAGTTGTTCCACTCGTTGACGTCCATTATTTCCCATCTTTGTGCGCATCTTTTCATCAAGCACAAGTTTCTTCAATGCATCTTTTGCCTTATTTATTTCTTTTCGAGAAATAATCAATCCTGTTTTTCCGTCTTCTATAACTTCTTTAAATCCATCTGCATCCGATGCAACAACGGGCTTTTTCATCGCCATGGCTTCTACTGCTGCTACTCCAAAACTCTCTTTCCGGCTTAATGCACAAAAAATATCAAATTCGCTTATTGCTTCCGGCACCTTCGTGTTAGGTATTTTCCCTTTCAGGAAAACAGAATCCTGCAGGTTCTGCTTATTGATCAGATCTTCATACTGTTCTTTTTTTTGCTTCCCGAACCATAAATTAATAATTTAATTTTCCTTGAATAATGCTCCTGTTCCAATTCCTTTTTTCAGATCCCGAAATGCAAGAATCATTTCTTCGATACCATAAATTTCTTCTAAAGCTTTTATATTCCCTATTATCAGCTCTTCTTTTTTCTATTTCTTTATACTTTTTCGGATCAAACTTATTTAAATCCACTCCAAATGGGGTAATCGTAATTTCCAGTTTTTCATCCTGCATTACTTTTTTTCAGTTGGACAGCCATACAATTACTTGTTGAGGCCAAATAAGAAGTACTTCTCACATTTCTTTTTAAAATATGATTTTTCACCCTGCTTTCATATGGGAAATCATATACATCACTTCCCCATACTGAAAGAATATATTTAGGTAATCGTGCTTTCCTCGCCAATGTCCCATAACCGCTTGCATAATGTACGTTAATGACATCCGGATTTATTCTTTTGGCAATTTTTCTCAATTCACCGGCATTTAGATAATAGCCTTTGCCACCACTGTGTTTCATCAAGTATAATTTTACTCTCGAATTCAGTGCATCTTCTTTCGGCTCATGGCCTCTGTTTGAAACAAGATACACTTCATGTCCTCTCTCTGCTAATGCATTCACCCATCTAACAGTGTGCGTACTATTTGCTGCCGATACAAACATTATTTTCATCAAAATGACTCCTCTGTTTTACTATCCCGCTTCTCTTCAAAACAAACTTATCGTTTTGAACTATCAATTGCCTTTTTAAAATCCGCTCAATTTTATTTGTCAGTATCTGATAATCATACTCTTGTGCGCATTCTTTTAAACGTTGGCAATACTCTCCGTATTCTTCTGAAAGTAAGTTGACGAAACTTTGTAATCTCTTCCGCATATTCTTTTCCATTCGCAAATCGCTTTGCAATTCCTAATTTTTTCTCTCTTATTAAATCATAATTCACCGGAAGATTACATAAAATCGGCTTTTCACTCGCCATATACTCAAACAGTTTATTCCAACTGCATCCGTATTTATAAGCCTGCCCCTGAACATTAATTATGTTCAAATCAGCATTGCTCAGAATATACGGAATATATTTCTTTTCTACACGCCCTTCAAATTTAACATTCAATGAATACTTTCTGCACTCATCTTCAAGCATGTCTTTTTCTGTGCCATCTCCATAAATATAAAAATGAATATCCTGATTTTTCAATTCTTTTGCAGCATCAACCAATGTCTGAAGATTATTTACTTTTCGAATAGATCCCATGTAAACTACTTTAAATGCATTATCATTCGCAATCTGGCTATTCTCAAGGTTATATAATTTTTTATTCTCTTCAAATTCTGCTAAATCGACGCCATTATTTACGTGATTTACTTTATTGATATTAACTTTTTCGTCCAGCCCTTATCGCATATGTACTCTTTTCCGCCCGGCATTGTAAAAATCAATTGATCTGCGTGTACGTAAATCCATTTTTCAAGCTGATACAGTACTTGAATAATTGGATTCATTCGAGACATACCATTATATTCTACAATCGACTCCGGCCATAAATCTCGTACTTCCACAACAACTGGTATTTTATGCTTTCTACCAAATAATAATGCAAATAATGCAACAAATAAATCTGGAGAAGATGTATAAATCACATCTGGCTTTTCTTTCTTATAAAACCGCTTCATTGCCTTCCAGGTTTTAAATGGAAGATCCATCATATTGATAACTCTGTCCATTCCATTTCCTTTATAATCACGGCTTCTAACAAAGGTATACTCTACACCATCTTCCATCTCTTCTCTATAAAGAGATTTATCCCTGATCATATTAATATCTGTATTATGAATCTTACTGGATGTAAAGATTTTCACCGAATGTCCCTTCTTCTGAAGGTACTTTGAAAAATAATAATGCCTCACCAATCCCCCATACTCGGTGGAATGGCGTAATGATTCACAATCCATACGTTCATTGTGAGTTCTCCTTCATACCTTTGTTATTTTATAACTGCTATTACTGTTGCTAACATCGTCTTGATATCTTGCCGAAACTAAATTCTTCAATTGCTTTCAAATTATATTTCATCTTTTCTGGCAGAATCTGTTCGATATAAACCTGATCTGCATTCTCTGCTGATTCAAGAAGCTTGTCTTCATCTTTATATTCAATACTCGCCCTTGATGTTACTCCTGCTGGCAATAACAGTGTCGCCTTCATTTCATCTGTATAATGGGCTACATACTTTTCAACTTAAAGTCCGGTGCCTACAAAAGTCATATCTCCGGATAATATGTTGAGCAACTGCGGTAGTTCATCTAATCTGCATCCGCGTAATGCTTTTCCTACTTTTGTTATTCGGTATCACCTTTCGTGGTAACCTGCGTTCCGATTTTATCTGCGTTGTTAACCATCGTACGGAATTTAAAAATCCGAAAAGTCTTACCGTATGTCGTCACTCTTACTTGTCGAAAGAAAACCGGACCTTTAGAATCCAGTTTAATGCAAACTGCTAGTATCAAAAGCAGTGGTGATAAAAGCACAAGCAACACACCTGCTACTATTATATCAAAAAGACGCTTCAGAATCAAACTTGCTTTATGCCGCTGCAAAATATCATAATATCTTTTTACTTCTTTCACTTGCATATTCTGAGGCAATTCGTCCCATCTGCACATCTTTTAAACCTCACTTACACATTTCCTAAATGTTTCAATCACATACTCTACATCCTCATCTGTCAGTTTTGTATGGAGTGGTAAAGTAATCTCGTTTTCAAATAGTGCATAAGCATTCGGATAATCTTTGATATCAAATCCAAGATTTTTGTATGCTGTCAAAAGTGGAAGCGGTTTGTAATGAACATTTGTTGCAACGCCTGCTTCAGCCATCTTTGTAATTACTGCATTGCATTCTTCTCTTGTCTTTCCATTTAATCTGACAAGATACAAATGACCACTTGACGCAAAATCATCCCCATAATGGTTCAATACACTAAGATCCAGATCTTTCAATCCTTCATTGTTTTTCTATAATTTCTTTTCTTCTTGCCAAAATCGATGGGTATCTTCTCAACTGTACAAGTCCAAGAGATGCCATAATATCTGTCATATTGCATTTATAATACGGCGCAATAATGTCATACTCCCACGCTCCCAGCTGTGTCTTAGCCAAAGCATCTTTAGACTGACCATGCAGAGAAAGAAGCATAAACTGTTTGTAAATTTCTTCATTATCTATTCCGTCAATATCTCTCCGGACTGCTGCTCCGCCTTCTGCTGTTGTAAGATTCTTTACTGCATGAAAAGAAAAGCTTGTAAAATCTGCAATTTCTCCACTATGCTTTCCATTTTTTGTAGCACCAAATGCATGCGCACCATCGGCTACTACCGCTATTCTTCCCATCTTTTTCTGTATCTCTGTGCTCGGACGGAATAATGACTTTTTCTTTTCTACAATGTCGAATATCTTGTCGTAATCACCAATCACCCCTCCAAGATCAACCGGAATGATTGCCTTTGTTTTCTCTGTAATTGCAGATTCCAGCTTTTCATAATCCATCTCATAAGAATCCGGCTGAGTATCTACTAATACAAGTGTTGCACCTACATGTACTGCAACACTTGCTGATGCAGTATACGTATACGCACTTGTAATCACTTCATCCCCCGGACCAATTCCAAGAACACGTAAACTCATCTCTGCACATGCTGTAGCTGAGTTAAGACAAACTGCCTTACTCGTATGGCAAAATGCTGCTATTTCGTTTTCGAATTTCTTTGTCTTAGGTCCTGTAGTTATCCATCCACTTCTTAAAGTATCTGCAACCTCTGCAATCTCTTCCTCCGTAATATCCGGTGGTGAAAATGCTATATGTCTGTTTTCCATCTATCTATCCTCCACAACTGGTTCTTCGTGACTCGCTTTTCCAAGACTTAACAATTCTTCGTACATCTCTTCATCACGTTCCTTATCTTCTTCTCTGATATGATACGTCGGAACAATTCCAGATACGATTTTTTTTCACATCCCTTGATTCCTCTGATGCAGCAATTTCGAGTTTTTTTCAACTCGCTTAAGAAATGTACCTCATCAAATTCTAACGGTTGTCCCACATAAATCAGATTATTTGCCGTCTTCTGTAAACCTTCCTCTTTTGTAAGAATCTCCTCATACAATTTTTTCTCCTGGTCGAAGTCCTGTATACTCAATATTCATGTCCACACCAAGAGTATAACCTGACAAACGAATTAAATTCTTGGCAAGATCATCAATCTTAACAGGCTCACCCATATCAAGCACGAAGATTTCTCCTCCATGAGCCAATGCGCCTGCCTGCATTACCAATGATACAGCTTCCGGAATCGTCATAAAATAACGGATAATATCCGGATGTGTTACTGTAACCGGTCCTCCCTGTGCAATCTGTTTCTTAAACAATGGGATAACACTTCCATTGCTTCCAAGTACATTTCCAAAACGCACAGCAACAAATTCCGTCTTGGAATATCTACTGAATGTCTGAATGATCATCTCACATAATCTCTTGGACGCCCCCATAATGTTTGTTGGATTAACAGCCTTATCTGTAGAAATCAGTACAAATTTCTTGACCCCATACTTATCCGCCGCACGTGCTGTCTTATAAGTTCCAAAAACATTATTTTTAATTGCTTCATTCGGACTGTCCTCCATCAGCGGGACATGCTTATGTGCAGCTGCATGATACACTACATCGGTCGATAAAGATCCATCACACTTTCAATTCTCTTTGTATTACGAACTGAACCAATAAGCACTTCTAATCTAAGTTTTGGATATTTCTTTTTTAATTCCTGCTGAATATCATAGGCATTATTCTCATAAATATCAAAAATAATAAGCATTCTCGGATTATGTGCAGCAATCTGTCGGCAGAGTTCGCTTCCGATAGAGCCACCACCTCCCGTTACAAGAACGCTCTTGCCTCTCACATATCCGGCAATACTGTCAATATCAATCTTCACAGTATCTCTTCCCAGCAAATCCTCAATAGAAACTTCTCTTAATTTTGAGACACTTACCTCATCATTGATCAGCTGATACACGCCTGGAAGTACCTTCAGCTTACAGGTTGTTTCATTACAAATACGCAGGATATCTCTGGTGTCTTTATTATCAGCAGATGGAATTGCAAGCATAATCTCATCTACATCATATTTTTTCGCAGCCTCTTTAATTTTCGTACGGTCGCCGACAATGCGTACTCCGCGAATATATTTTCCGGTTTTTGATGGATTGTCATCAATTACACACACAACATTTCTGTTTAAATGTTTGCTTGTTTTCATCTCGGTGATTATTATATTACCGGCTTCGCCTGCTCCGATCACCATTGTATTGATTGGACGATTTGTGTTCTTTGAGATACCTCTTTGAAGAGCATGCAAAATACGATAAGAAAATCTTGTGATCAAAGTTGTCATTGTCAAGAAAAAGAAATAGAACAAATGAAAACTTCTTGGCACTGTCAAATAAAGCAGACTCATTCCAAATGCCTGAAATGCTGTTGATAAAATTGCCGCTGCACAAACAAGTAGCGCCTCATAAAGACTTGCATATGACCGGACTCTATTATATAAATTCAATAAAAGAAAGATGATCATTGTAGTAACTATATTAATCAACAAATACGTATTAACACTTGCCAAATCTTCCACAGGAACCGTGTTCCCATCCATTTTATATCTAACAATCAATGCCGGATAAGAATTCACTATAATTGTAATGACATCTACAATAAATAGTAATATCATTCTTGATTTTGATGTTTTTAAGCTGAATATATTTTTCATAGAAATCCTCTCCATTAACAATGTTACAAATTATTACAAGTTTTTTACATAACTTATATATTATCAAATTTCATTCCATTATTCAATGTCTATACTTATTTTTTTTCATAAATTGTGCAGGTTTTATATTTCTCTGCATTACGTTTTTGAAATCATTACCAATCAACTTTAAAAAAGGAGACGCTTCTTACTATTTCTGCGCCTCCTCTACCCATTCTTAATTTAATTTTTCTCCTTCGGTCAATATGCCGCCTTCTTCAACAACATTCACCAAATCAATAATATTCTGCACAGAAGATTCAATCGGTTCCATAATAAAGAGTTCTGTATCTCCACTGGAATAACAAGTACCTTTTGTATTCGTTCCTTCTGCTGCTATAGACTGGATTGTCCATGTTGCATTATTATTCAACTGATACTTGATCAGAGCATTGATCTGTTCCTGAGACATATTTGTCTCAACATCTTTGCTGACCTGTTCCATAATTGCATTTGCCTTCAAAAGCATTGTAGGCGACAGACACTTCTTTAGCATTGCAGTAATAACCGCCTGCTGATTTTTTCCTCTCTGATTGTCTCCATCAGGAAGATTGTGTCTTTCCCTGCAAAATGCAAGAGCTTCTTTACCATTAAAATGATTATACCCTTCCTGAACATCCATAGTATATTCTGAATCTTTACTTGTCGTAAATGCAAATTCAGAATATACATCAATTCCGCCAAGCGTATCAACAATATCAATTAATGAAGTGAAATTCAATCTCGCATAATAATTAATATCTGTCTCATATAATTCACCCAAAGTTTTCATAGATGCATCTATACCATAGATTCCCGCATGTGTTAACTTATCTCTCTGTCCTCCTGAAACTCCCGGAATAGGAACATAATAATCACGCGGTGTTGTTACAAGTAATATCTGATGTGTTTGTGGATTTACAACTGCAATAATATTCACGTCACTTCGACTTGTTTCTGATACATCACCATAAACATCAATACCACTGATATAAACTGTAAATGGTTCTTTTATAATACTGTCATCTGTTGCTCCTGTTGAATTTCCGAAATCCAACTCAACACGTATATTAAATGTATACAACACTTTCACTTTATCGCTATAACCATCTACTGCTTCTTCCATCAGACTTGTATATGCACTGTTATAAATGATTGCATCACAATCCCCATCAATCAAAGCCTGTGCTTGTGTCTGGACAGAATCATACTCTTTTTACTTCGATCGTATCAACGCCAATCTGCTTTTCAATATCGGTCACAGCTGTCTGTATATTGCCAGCACCTTTCTCAAACTGTACACCATACGTATAGTCTGCCGCATCTTCTATTGTCTCTGCCGAATCATCTGCTCGCACTGCAACAACCATCTTATCTACTTTATAGTTGCTGCCTGTGATCTTTCCAATCATATTATTAGCCTGAGCGACATAATAACTTCCTGTAAACATCACAACAGCCATAAGTAAACTGAACACTTTTCCCAAAGTCCCCCGTTTTCTCCTTGCCACCTGTGAATTCAGTGTCACACACCATAAGAAAAACAGTATTGCTGCTGCCAGTATCAGATACTTATCCGGAATCATTCCTAACAAATACAATACCGCCATTAAGGCTATACTGGCAATCGTCTGAAGAATGATACACAAAGTTCCCAGCTTATTACTCCGATCTGCGGGAATACTTATTTGTACTTTTCTTTCTGCGTGCAGAATTGCCAGCAGATTCTTTTCGTTTTGCCATCTTACATCCCTTTTCTCAAATTAGAACAATTTTGACGGGTAAACTCCTTTTTCAATCAATCCACGAAGTGCTGCTGTTGCAGATTCTTTATCTTCCTTATATGTCACCCCAAACCACTGGTCATGTGACTGCAGTACTTTTACTTCCAGTTTTCCATCACTTAACAGATCTCCAATCATTGTCGGAAGCAGATATTCTGCTTTTAGATCTGTACTTTCTGTTTTCTCAAGAAACTCATCAAATCCTGTCTTAAGAATCTCGAAAAATTCAGGTGTAATTCCCCACATATTCATAGATACCGGTGAATCAACGTCAAGGAATACATCTCCATCCTCTTTGTGGATTACAGCTTTTCCGTCTTCTTTTTCGATGTTATGTGTCTCTTCAATGTCTGCAAGCATGCCATGTCCGTCTACTTCGCACACACCTCTGGTCACGCCTCCGTTATCACTCAATGTATTTTTTCAATACAAAGCTGACCATACAAATCTGCATTATATCAGCAGATGGAAGGTTTGTCAAATAACTGTATGCCTCTTTAAATGCTTCTTTTCCATAATAATCGTCTGCATTGATTACAAGGAATGGAGCATCCACCACATCTTTACAGCAAAGAATTGCCTGACCTGTTCCCCAAGGTTTTGTTCTTCCTGTGAATTTTCCGCTGAATTTTTCCGGAATATCATCAAGCTCTTGAAATGCATATGCTACTTCTACTTCTTTTTCAATACGGTTGCCAATGATCTCTTTGAAATCTTTCTCGAGATCTTTGCGGATAACGAATACAACTTTGTCAAACCCTGCTTCTAATGCATCATAGATGGAGTAGTCCATGATAATCTCTCCATTTGGTCCAATCGGAGCCAGCTGCTTGATTCCGCCTCCAAAACGACTTCCAATGCCTGCCGCCATGATTACTAATGTTGCTTTGCTCATTTCTTTTTTCCTCCTAATGTCTCTTCACTGTTACAATATACCGGTTTATAAACACTACTTATTCTCCCAATCCATCTTTCACAAGTTGAACCATGTCTGAAAGTGCTGTTTCTTCGTCTTCTCCTTCACAAATAATTGTAATCTCATCTCCGCTTTTTATGCATGCACCCAGTACACTTAATACACTTTTGGCATTTGCATTCACTTCTTCATTTTTCATTTTCTTGTACACTGTGATCTTGCTCTTGTACTGCATTGCAGTTTTACAAAACAATCCTGCCGGTCTTAGATGAAGTCCTGTCGGATTTTTGATCACTACTTTATCGCTTACCATGTTATTCTCCTATTCTATCTCTCTGATAGTTTGAAGTTTTAACTTCAACATCATATAATATGCATTAAAAACTGTCAATGCCAGCCTTCTTAATTCTTTTTTAATTTAAACCTACTTTTTTTTAATTAATATGAAGTATCATTAATTTGTCTCAGCGTCATTTTCCGGTTGTTCATCCTCTGTTGATTCTTTTTCAGTCAATGTAAGCTGCACTGTCACTGGTTTTGTCAATGTCACTCCATCTGGAAGATCTACTTCTACCGGTATATCATAAGTACCTTCCTTCGTGTAATTCTGTAGGTTTACCGATACTGCATTACTGATATCCAGACTATCCAGCGTATCTTTCTCTCCCTGAAATACAAGTGTCACCTCAGCATCTGGCTCATAACTCACCTGAAGATTTTTTGCCAGATAATTCTGTTTGATGGATGCAACCATAAACTCAATTGTACGATTTCCCAACTGTTCGATCATTGCAGTTGCGGTAACCTTTCCCGAAGCGCCTTCAATAAGTTCTACACCTTCCGGCAGATAATCTGTAATGTCGAATGCTTTCTCTATCTTTTCTGTTGCCCCATCAATAGACAATTCAGATGCTGGAATATTGATACTTTCAATCTTGGATAAAGCCTCTTCTTTTCCGCAGACCTGCACGCTCGCTGGTTCGCTCGAACAACCCGAGATATTCATATCCATCTGCCGGTGTTCCAGATGCTTCAAATTTCAACGGAACCGTCTTGATTCTCATCACTGTCACATCTACAGTGATTCCATCTTCTCCAAGATTATTACTTAGCTGTCCCTGATTGATCACATTTCCACGATGCATCATATAAAACAAGTTCTGCTGTAAGTTCTTCATCTTTCGAAATTCCATCTACATTAATCTTCGCTACAGCCTTATCAATTGATTTTACTGTGGATTCTGCTCCTGTAATCGTTATTTTTTCCGGATTAACTTTCATCTCTCCAATCTGATAACCGTCACGCTGCGTTCCGGTTGTGCTAACAGTCAATGTAAATACATTCTTACCTGTCGGTTCTGTCTTAATCTGTATGTTTCTCGGAACAGACTCTGCCGACTGATAAGATCCACTATACTTTGGAATTGATACTGAAATTGGTATCAACCCTGTCCTGGAATCCCTTTAATATCCGCAGTAGCCACAATATCATCTGACTTAATCTGTTGAATCACTGAACGTTTTGCATAAACAACTACGTTTACATTCTGATCATCTAAAACCGTATAAACTTCCCCACCCTGTGCAATCACATCATCGTTCGCTATCGTAACTTTGATGTTTGTATAGGTTGATTTCGTAACCGGATTAGCAACATTCGCAACAATCAGCCAAAGAAATGCTGCAAAAACAAATGCAATAATCTTAAGCGGAAGATTCGTTGTCAATTTGTATTTTTTCATGATCTGTGCCATCCTTTCCGTATAGAAAACTTGTTCTTTGTCTCTGTCTTTCTATACTGAATCGGCTTAACTGACTCCGAAGTTCTTCTGCGTTAATAGCTCGAAGCAATCGTCCTCCGGAAGCCACAGAAACAAGTCCCGTTTCTTCTGAAACAACAATCACAAGAGCATCGCAAACCTCGCTCATTCCCAATGCCGCACGATGCCTTGTTCCCAGATCTTTACTGATTGTCATGTTATCCGAAAGTGGCAGATAGCATGTTGCTGATGTAATTCTGTCCCCTCTGATAATAACCGCGCCGTCATGAAGTGGTGTGTTGTGTTCAAAAATATTGATCAGCACCTGAGAAGACACTTTACAATCAAGCTCTATACCTGTCATTTCATACTCTGTTAACTGAATCACCTGTTCTACTACGATCAATGCTCCTGTACATACACTTCCCATAGCATAACAAGCTCTTACAATACTATCCAGTGTTTCATCTGAAAACCTTTGATTTTCTTTATTTTTATCAAACGGATTAATGTTACTAAATAAATTCTTCTCTCCCAGCTTCTCCAGTGCCCGTCTAAGTTCGGGTTGAAAAACAACAATTGCTGCTATCGCTAATACATTAATTGACTCTTTTGCCAGATACAGGATCGTATTCATTTGAAAAAAGCCATGCCAGAAGAATAAAGCCTCCCAACATCAGCATTCCTCGCAGAAGCATCCAGGCTTTTGTGTTCTTGATCCAGAGCATGATTTCATAGACAATAATCGTCACAATCAGAATCTCTATGATATCTTTTATCTGTATATGTGGAAAATACATTCCATTTGAATAATTTCTTATAAAATTCTGAATCCACTCTATCATCTCAAGTCTCACCACCTTATGTAATCATTCGTTGTCATCCACTTTTGAGTCTTTTTTTCTACTGATTACTCGTTTTTCTCATTATTCTGATCCAAACCTAATTCCTTACTCAGACTTCTTGTTAAAAGAATGTCTTCCGTCATCTTTGAATCATTAAAAATTGCTGTCTGTGTAAAATCAGGCTCCTTTTTTCAATTGTTCTGCTCGGTTTCCGATCTCTTTCTTTTCAATCTTTTTCAAATCAGATACCTCTGATGCAGCAACATTGCTTTCTCTCTCTGAGATATCCAGCATCTCCGATTCCTGTTCCTGATGTTCTGTAATATGTTTCACTTGCTTCTCAGGCATCTGAACTCCTACTTTCGGAACTGCCTTTACATAATAATAGTATTCGTCATCTTCAAACTGAACATTCTCTGTTCTTGAATAATCCACAGAGAAAAAAATAACTTCAAGGAACAATCCTATTACAACACCAAGAATTCCACTGAAAATCATCATCGTATAAGACATATGAAGTCCAAGAGAAATATTTCCCGATGCACCTACGATCACACAAACTGCTGCTCCTGTTGCTGATGCAATCTTCCAGGAATGATCGACTGCCCGATTTTTAATACCGTTCACTACCAGTATTCCAATCACTACTGCAAACAGCATAACCCACATCTCTTGATAGCCTACAAACTGTTTTGTAAAATTGGTTAAAGTGCTGATCATTGTTGTTCCATCTGTACCTTTCAATGCTGTTGCAGAAGCTTTGATCAGGTAAAGTAGATAATAAACAAGAATTCCGCAGGATGCAGGGACAATCCATACTGTAGTACCTAACAGCCCAAATATAACCGGAATCACCAGTGGTATTTTCATGCCGAAAGCTACTACCGTCAGCAGAATCAGCCAGCTCTTCTCCGGGGTAAATCGAAAGTAGAAAATATACATTAACAAAAACAGTATCACCGTAACTCCGGCTATTGGCATAGATAATGTATATAAATGAGCCACTATTAACACGGTTGCTGCTGCCGTCATAACTGCCAGAGGGAGAAATGTACAGACTACTGCTAAGCCAACAGTACAAAGAACAGATGATGCCATCTTCATAAATCCAATATTAGAATTGATCAGGTTAAACACCAAAAGTGCAAGCAAAAACTGTGCTCCCTTTCGAACCAAGAGAGAGTGAGAAACATAAATCTGCTTAAATCTTTCTCTAAGAACCAGTAAATTGTTCATTGTTCATTCTTCTCCTTTTTACACATCTTCTCTAAACAGGACAAATTACGATAATAACGTTTTTTACATTCTGTTTGGCAACTGCATGTTTTCTCTTATGAAAACTATTTGCGCAAACCCCATATATAACTAAAAGAACTATATAGCCTGCAATTGCTGCAATCAAGAGAACGAATAGTTTTAAAATTGTCAGATCAGCAGATAAACTATCACTTGAATAAATGCAAAAACTAACGAACAAAATTGCATAACCTATTGTTACCCAGATCAATGTAATCCATGTCTTAAGACTTGCATAATCTTTTCTGTAATAATCGGCAATTTTAAAATCATCTTTGTGATTCTTCTCATATATCGACATTTTTGTCATTAAACGAATCCTGTCTTTATCTAACATATCCGACATTCACCTTTCCAGATTTCTCTCCTAAGTATACCATATGTTCAGATGCCTTGTCCAATGCTTAGAGTCAAAAAGTAGACATTTTCAACACCTGCTTTTTTCAGGATTCCTGCAGCACGTTCTATTGTACTTCCGGTTGTGTAAATATCATCAATCAGAAGAATATTCTGGCGTGGATTCCACAATTTTGAAACCGCAAATGCCCCCTTCAGATTTCTATGTCTCTGCTCCCCGTTCATTTCCTTTAAAGGCCGGGTTTTCTTAATCCGATATAAAACATCTTTTTCCATAGGAATTCCCATGCATTCTGATAACTGCTTTGCTAAAAGTTCTGCCTGATTATATCCTCGTTTTCTCATTTTCGATCTATGTAATGGAATTGGAATAATTGCCTGGATCCCCCATCTTCGAATCTGAAATTCAAACTCATCTGCCAGCTCTTTCCCAAAGATTTCCGCATAATATCGCTTGTTGTGATATTTCAACCGATATACTGAATTTGAAACCGGCGGAATGTGAACCCAGAGGCTGCGTCCTTGTTCATAATTACTTTTTCTTCTTTCACAATCCCTGCAATACTCTTTCGTTTCATCCTCCAATGGCTTCCCACAATGGATACATTTTATTTCTCCCACCTTAACAACCTGTTTTCTACAGTCATCACAAATACCTTTTGAGCTGATCCCCTGACAAAACGGGCATCTTTTTGGATACATTTTCTAAAATTCTTTGATTCGCTCGTCTAAGCTTGTAAATCTTCCCTGTTCGCTTTTGTTTTCGATCATTTCCTGAAATGTTAGTTCACTCCCTACTATTGTTAAACATTTTTTTTGCCCGCGTCACTGCTGTATAAAGCAGATTCCTGTTATATAGTAACTTTGGTCCTGGAAGAAGTGGGATAATAACCGCCGGGTACTCACTTCCCTGTGATTTATGAACCGTAATCGCATACGCAAGTTCTAACTCATCTGTCATATCGTATCCATATTTTACCTTTCTCCCCTCATCATATTCCACGATAACAGTTTCTGTATATTCATTGATTTCATCAATGACTCCCATATCACCGTTAAAAACTCCAATTCCTTTGTCAACTGTTAATCCAAATCTGGTAGAAACTTCCCACTCTAATTGATAATCATTCTTAATCTGCATAACCTTATCACCTTCACGGAACAATCTACCATTAATTTCTTTCTCCGTTTTTGGGAATCTGAAGGATTCAGATATTGCTGTAGAATCACATTCAATCGTTCTACACCCAGCAATCCCTTACGTGTTGGTGTCATTACCTGGATTTCATTTGGGTCAGCCTGCACATATCTGGGTAATTTCTTCTGTATTAAAGTAATAACGACGCTAATGATCGTATTCGCATCCTGGCGTTTTAAGAAGAAGAAATCTCGGCTTTTATTATCAATTGTAACCGGTTCTCCTGCATTGATCTTATGAGCATTTACTACAATATCACTCTCTCCTGCCTGACGAAAAATCTTTGTAAGCGTCACTACGTGAAATTTTTCTGAGCGTATGATATCTTTTAACACACTCCCCGGTCCCACGGACGGAAGCTGATCCACATCTCCCACAAGAATAAGTCTTGTTCCCGGAATAACTGCTGATAAAAGCGCATGCATCAGATTCAGATCAACCATGGACATCTCATCTATAATGATAACATCTGTCTCAAGTGGATTCTCTCTGTTTCTCAAAAATCACCTACACTGTTCTCTTCCTCAGGATTTCCACTTACTTCAAGTAGTCTGTGAATCGTCTGGGCTTCATATCCTGTTGCCTCTGTCATTCGCTTTGCCGCGCGTCCTGTTGGCGCTGCAAGAAGGATACTCATTCCTTCGCTTTCAAAAAATTGAATCATCGTATTGATCGTTGTCGTCTTACCTGTACCCGGTCCTCCTGTTAATATGAGCAAACCATGTTTAATAGCTTCTATAACAGCTCTGTGCTGCATTGGATCCAATTCTATCTTTTCTTTCTGTTCTACTCTTTTCAGACGTTTCTCCATCATGTCTTCCGGCATCTGACAGTCAATATCAAGATCATTAAGCATTTTCGCAGTATTCAATTCCAAGTAATAATAATGTGCTGGATAAATGCGAATTTCCTCATCCACTTCTTTCATAACTGTTTTCCGCTCTATACACAGATCCATGATGTACTTCTCAATATCTTCAAGATCAACTCCTAAAAGTGCATTTGCCCTTCGAAGCAATATATTCTGTGGTAAATACACATGCCCCTCACCTACTGCCTGTTGCAATGTATAAAATAAACCACTTCGTATACGATAGTCTGAATCTGTATGTATGCCAATCTTGGATGCAATTTCATCCGCAGTCTTAAATCCGATTCCTTCAATATTATCTGCAAGCTGATACGGATTTTCTTCTAGCACTTGATACACTTTCATTCCGTAATACTGATAAATCTTGGCTGCCAGCTTTGTGGAAATACCGTATTTCTGCAGATAAATCATGGCTTTTCGCATATCTTTCTTTTCTTCAAGCTGAGATGCAATCTCCTGTGCTTTTCTCTCACTGATTCCTTTAATCTCCGCAAGTCTTTCCGGCTCTTCTTCAATAATGCGGAAAGTATCCTCTTTAAACTTTTTCACGATTCGGCCAGCCAGTGCCGCACCCACACCTTTCACTGCTCCGGAGCCAAGATATCGTTCAATAGAAACAATATCCTCCGGCTCTTTTACTTTATAATGAGAAATCTTCAACTGCTTACCGTAAACATTATGATTCACATATTCTCCTTGAATTTCAAGAAGTTCTCCTTCATTAATATAGTTCAGACTTCCCACGCATGTCACTTCACCATCATCATGTTCAATATGGAATACTGTATACCCATTATCAGAATTTCTATATACAATATGACTCACATACCCTGTAACTGTTTCCACACTTTTTCCTCTCTCTTCTTGTATCTTTTCCTATTTATATGCAGAAAAAAAGGGTGTGTTCCTATTATACACACCCCTTGTAATTGAATCTTCTTCTCTAAGAACCTGACACTTCAAATTCTTTTTTTCAGAATTCTTTCTCTTAAAACTCTTTTCTTCCACTCATAAATTCCACAAACTGTCCGGTACCAATTGCAACGACTTTCATCGGATCCTCCGCTGTCATCGTATTAATTCCTGTTCTCTCTTCGATCAATTCTTCCAGTCCGCGAAGAAGTGATCCTCCTCCGGTAAGAACAATTCCACGATCAAGGATATCTGCTGACAACTCCGGTGGAGTCTGCTCAAGTACTCCGATTACAGCTTCTACAATCTGTCCGGTAGATTCTCTCAAAGCTTCTTCTGTCTCAGATGAAGTCACCGTAACTGTCTTCGGAAGCCCCGTTACCAGATTACGCCCTCTGACTTCCATCTTCTCTTCTTCTACAAGTGGATAAGTCGTTCCAATCTTAATCTTAATATCTTCCGCAGTTCTTTCACCAATCAGAAGATTGTGTTTCTTTCTCATATATCGGACGATTGCTTCATCAAAATCATCACCGGCAATCTTAATTGATGTATTCACAACTGTTCCACCCAACGAAATAACTGCAATATCTGCTGTACCGCCACCGATATCAACAATCATATTTCCACAAGGCTTTGAAATATCTATCCCTGCTCCTATTGCTGCTGCCACAGGTTCTTCAATCAGATGAACTTCTCTTGCTCCGGCTGCAAATGTAGCCTCTTCCACTGCTTTTTTTTACTTCTGTAACACCACTTGGTACACAGATACTGATTCTCGGCTTCTTAAATGTACGTTTTCCCAGAGCTTTCTGAACAAAATACTTAATCATCTTCTCCGTCACGGTATAATCAGAGATTACTCCTTGTCTGAGTGGTCTTACCGCAATAATATTTCCCGGTGTTCTTCCAAGCATCAGACGCGCTTCTTCACCAATTGCCTTGATCACATTCGTATCACGATCAAATGCGACAACTGATGGTTCTTTCAGAACAACCCCTTTTCCTTTCACATATACCAGTACACTGGCTGTCCCCAAATCTATTCCAAGATCTACTGACATCATAATTTCTATATCTCCCTTCTAAAACGCTCTTTTACTGTTCTCAGCAATCTACTACAAATAAACAACTTTGTCTGTTACTGATTCCAGCATTCTCTTTCCTCAATCAAGTGTCTTTTTTCCCTTGAAGGGGTTTATCGTTACTGTTTTTTACTCTTGCTGTTGTCAATATTATGTAACCAAAACAGTAATGTTTTATCATCCGCATACTTTAGTATAATAGACTTCGCTTAAAATAGAAAGGCATTTTTTGCATATATTTTACGACTTTTTCGACTTTTTTTCGTCTTTATTTCTCCAATATAGACGCAATATATTTCCCTGTATAAGAATCTGGATTCTTTGCGACCTCTTCCGGAGTACCACTTGCCACAACAGTTCCTCCGCGGTCTCCTCCTTCTGGTCCAATGTCAATAATATAGTCCGCAGTCTTTATCACATCCAGATTATGTTCGATTACAATTACTGTATTTCCATCACCGGAAAGTCTGCGGAGAATCTCTGTTAATTTATGCACGTCCGCAAAATGAAGTCCTGTCGTAGGTTCATCCAGAATATATACCGTTTTTCCGGTACTGCGTTTGCTAAGTTCTGTCGCAAGTTTAATTCTCTGTGCCTCGCCACCTGAAAGCTCTGTAGAAGGCTGTCCCAAACGAATATACGACAATCCGACATCTCTCAACGTCTCCATCTTTCTTCGAATACTTGGCACGTTTTCGAAGAAATCTACCGCTTCTTCCACTGTCATATTCAATACATCATAAATATTTTTCCCTTTATAGCGTACTTCCAGAGTCTCACGATTGTAACGCTTTCCACCACAGACCTCACATGGAACATAAACATCTGGAAGAAAATGCATCTCGATTTTCAGGATTCCGTCTCCTGCACATGCTTCGCAACGTCCCCCTTTAACATTAAAGCTAAACCGTCCTTTCTTGTATCCACGTGCTTTTGCATCCGGCGTTCCTGCAAACAAATCTCGGATCAAATCAAACACGCCTGTATAAGTGGCAGGATTTGACCGTGGCGTCCTTCCGATTGGTGACTGGTCGATATTAATCACTTTGTCAACCTGCTCTAGCCCTTCTATTCTCTTATGTTTTCCAGGGATTGTTCTTGCCCGGTTCAAGTCTCTTGCAAGTCTTTTATATAAAATCTGATTCACAAGAGAACTTTTTCCCCGATCCGGACACTCCCGTTACACAAGTCATAACTCCCAAAGGGAATTTTACATCAATGTTCTTGAGATTATTCTCTTGTGCACCGACTACTTTCAGATAACCTGTCGGCTTCTTTCTTTCTGTCGGAACCGGAATCTTGATTTTTCCACTCAAATACGCTCCTGTGACAGAATTTGGATTTTTCATAATTTCCTGTGCATTTCCCACAGCAACAACCTGACCGCCATGTTCTCCTGCCCCCGGACCGATATCTACTATATAATCCGCTGCCAGCATCGTATCTTCATCATGTTCTACTACAATCAATGAATTTCCAAGATCACGCAAATGTTTCAGCGTCGCAAGAAGTTTATCATTATCTCTTTGATGAAGTCCGATACTCGGCTCATCCAGAATATATGCAACTCCGACCAGACCTGATCCGATCTGTGTTGCAAGTCGAATCCTCTGTGCTTCTCCACCGGAAATGTTCCTGTCGCACGCGCAAGCGTCAGATAATCCAGACCGACATCCATCAAAAACCTGATTCTTGCTTTGATCTCTTTCAGAATCTGATTACCAATCAACTGCTGTGTCTCTGTCAATTGAAGTTCATCTAAAAATTTCTGAAGACGTTCTATAGAAAGTGTTGTCACTTCTGAAATATTCTTATCTCCAACTGTTACAGCTAAAGCCCCCGGCTTCAAGCGCTGTCCTTTACAGGCTGAACATGGTGTAATATTCATAAATGTCTCATATTCTGCTTTCATCGTCTGAGAACCTGTCTCACGGTAACGACGTTCCACATTCTTGATCAATCCTTCAAAGGCAACCGGATAAATCCCTTCGCCTCTCTGACCTTTATAATAAACCTTCACTTCTTTTCCATCTGTTCCATAAATCAAAATATCATGGATTTTTTTCGGATAGTCCTCAAAAGGGGTGTCCAGATCAAAATGATATTCTTTACAAAGTGCATCCAGAATTGTGCACGTGTGAAGCTGCTCTTGTCTGTACAGGACTGCCATCCTAAAACTGCAATCGCACCTTGATTAATAGACAACGACGGATCCGGAATCATCAGTTCTTCTGAAAATTCCATTTTGTATCCAAGTCCAAAACATTCCGGGCAAGCACCAAATGGATTGTTAAAAGAAAAAACTGCGTGGTTCAATCTCATCAATACTGATTTCGCAGACAGGACATGAAAAACTCTGGCTGAAATTCAGAGATTCTCCATCGATCACGTCAACAACAAGCAGACCTTCTGCGAGCTCAAGTACATTTTCGACAGAATCTGTCAGTCGCTTTTCAATTCCAGGTTTTATCACAAGACGATCCACAATAATTTCAATATTATGTTTAACATTCTTATCCAGTGCAATCTCTTCCGAAAGCTCATACATATTGCCATCCACACGAACACGAACATATCCACTCTTTTTTGCACGTTCGAAAAGCTTTGCATGTGTTCCTTTTCTTCCACGTACAACAGGTGCCAAAAGCTGGATCTTCGTCCGCTCCGGAAGTGCCATGATCTGATCCACCATCTGATCCAGCGTCTGCTTTGCAATCTCACGACCACATTTCGGACAATGAGGAATTCCAACTCTCGCATATAATAAACGGAAATAATCATAAATCTCCGTCACAGTTCCAACGGTAGAACGCGGGTTATGGTTCGTCGATTTCTGATCAATGGAAATTGCAGGTGAAAGACCTTCAATGCTCTCTACATCCGGTTTTTCCATCTGTCCTAAGAACTGTCTTGCATAGGAAGACAAAGACTCCATGTAGCGTCTCTGTCCCTCCGCATAGATTGTGTCAAATGCCAGGGAGGATTTTCCAGAACCGCTAAGCCCCGTCAAAACAACCAGTTCATTTCTTGGGATATCTACATCTATATTCTTCAGGTTGTTTTCATTGGCGCCACGAATTCTGATGTATTGTCTGACGTCCATTTTCTTTCCCATTTTGTAATCTCCTATTCCATATCATTGAGCATCTTTTTTAATTCAACAAGCTTATCACGAAGCTCTGCCGCTGCCTCAAAGTTCAAGTCTGCTGCTGCCTTCTTCATCTGTTTCGTCAGATCCGCGATCAGTTTCTCCAGTTCTTTCTGGCTCATGGACTCCGGATCTTTTTCAAGCCGCATCTCTTCTGCCGCAACCTTTTTTAGAGATACTGATCAGATCACGCACTGACTTCTGAATCGTCTTCGGCGTGATTCCATGCTCTTCATTGTATCTCATCTGAATCTCACGACGACGCTGTGTCTCATCGATCGCCAGCTGCATTGATTCTGTAATCTTATCTGCATACATGATTACATGTCCTTCTGCATTACGCGCTGCACGACCGATTGTCTGAATCAGCGAAGTCTCTGAACGAAGGAATCCTTCTTTATCTGCATCAAGGATTGCAACAAGAGTGATTTCCGGAATATCAAGTCCTTCTCTCAAGAGGTTGATCCCAACCAACACATCAAACACATCCAGACGCATATCTCGGATGATTTCCGTACGTTCAAGCGTATCAATATCCGAATGAAGATATTTTACACGGATTCCTACTTCACGCATATAATCTGTCAAATCCTCTGCCATACGCTTTGTCAGCGTTGTTACAAGAACTTTATTCTTCTTACTGATCTCTTTATTCACTTCACCGATCAGATCATCAATCTGTCCTTCTACCGGTCGCACCTCAACTTCCGGATCCAGAAGTCCTGTCGGGCGGATTACCTGTTCTGCACGAAGAAGCTCATGATCCTTCTCATACTCTCCCGGTGTCGCAGATACAAACATCACCTGATTAATCTTACTTTCAAACTCTTCAAAATTCAGCGGACGGTTGTCCTTTGCCGACGGAAGACGAAATCCATAATCTACCAGCGTCTGCTTTCTTGACTGATCTCCGTGATACATTCCACCAATCTGCGGGATTGTCTTATGTGACTCATCAATCATCATGATAAAATCATCCGGGAAGTAATCAATCAGCGTATAGGGGGGCTGTCCCGGAGCAAGCCCCGCCAGATGCCGGGAATAGTTCTCGATGCCGGAGCAGAAGCCTGTTTCCCGAAGCATCTCAATATCAAAATTCGTCCGCTCTGCGATACGCTGTGCCTCCAGCAGTTTATCATTCCGCTTAAACTCTTTGACACGTTCTTCTAATTCTTCTTCAATATCTGCCACCGCACGCTTGATATTCTCACGGTCAACCACGTAATGAGATGCCGGAAAGATTGCTACATGTTTCAGTTCGTCCTTCACTTCTCCTGTCAAAATATCAATCTCTGAGATCCTGTCTATCTCGTCTCCAAAGAATTCCACACGAATCGCTGTGTCACTCTCATATGCCGGAATGATTTCCAAAACATCTCCACGCACACGAAATGTACCACGGTGGAAATCCATATCATTACGATCATACTGGATCTCAATCAGCTTTGCCATTACTTCATCACGATCTTTGATCATACCAGGACGCAAAGAAACTACCATGTTCTGGTAATCTACCGGGTTACCCAGCCCATAGATACAAGATACACTTGCAACAATGATCACATCTCTTCGCTCCATCAGTGACATAGTTGCGGAGAGTCGAAGCTTATCGATTTCGTCATTGATGGACGAATCCTTGGCAATATATGTGTCTGAAGATGGAACATATGCTTCCGGCTGATAATAGTCGTAGTAGGAGACAAAATATTCTACCGCGTTATTTGGAAAGAACTCTTTAAATTCCCCATACAGCTGCGCAGCCAGTGTCTTATTGTGTGCTATGATCAGCGTTGGTTTATTCAATTGTTGGATGACATTCGCCATGGTAAATGTCTTACCAGATCCGGTGACGCCAAGCAACGTCTGACACTGGTTTCCTTCTTTGAAACCTTCGACCAGCTCTTTAATTGCCTGCGGCTGGTCGCCAGTTGGGTTGTATTGTGATACTAATTCAAAATGATCCATGTAATTTCTCCTGAGCGCTCTAATTTAGCGGTGATATTTTAGAAATAGTAGTTGTTTTCTTAGTATTGTTACTTGTATAGTATATCATTCAGGAGAAAAAAAAGTACAGAACTAAATCGAATGTTTGTTCTGTACTTTTTACATCTTAGCTCGATTCTACATACCTTTAAAATGTATCTGGATTTAAAGTCAAATTTTTTATTTCGTTGACAGAATAACCTTTTAAGATATATAATATTTTTATTACACTTGTAAGATTTGGAGGAATATCACATGAGCAATCTGCCTCAAATTTCAGAAGCTGAATTTGAAGTTATGAAAATCGTTTGGAAATACGCACCAATCAGCACCAATGAAATTACTGAAAAATTAACACAAATTTCCAGTTGGAGTCCTAAAACAATTCAGACATTGATTAAACGTCTCGTTTCTAAAAAAGCTCTAACCTATGAAAAACAAAGCCGGGTTTTTGTCTATACTCCATTGGTCAAGGAAGACGAATATATTCGGCAGGAAAGTAATTCTTTTTTAAAGCGATATTATAATGGTAATATCACTTCTATGCTTGCCTCTTACATTGAGGATGATAAATTGTCTGAAGAAGACATTGCCAGCTTGCGGAATCTTCTTTCCAATCATTAACCATGGGAGGAGCATATTTTGATATATTTTAGTTTTCGATTTTTACTGTGTAATGCCATCATTTGTATTTTTTTAGGTAGTTTACTGGGATTAAAAATTTATTGCAAAGGCAATTATCCGCATGTATGCAATATAATCTTTCGATTATATTTCTTGCCGTTCTGATTGTTCCCTTTTTACCGATAAACTCTGCCCCATCTTCTATATCGTGGAGACATTTGCTGACAGCCAGTTCAAGTACCAATGGTGACATTCAAACCACTTTTCTTTCTGGTAATGGTTATAATTTGGATAAAATAAATGATTTTGCTGTCTCTGTCAGCACCCAAATACCAACTTTTATTCACACATTACTTGTATTTTTCTGGAGTATCGGTATATTCATAATGTTTTTCTTCTCTACCGCTCAGCAAGACAAGTAAAAGCCTTACATAGTTCTGCTTTACCTCTTCAAAATGAAGAACTAAACGCTCTTTATATAGAATGTTTAAACGAAGTGAACAGCAAGCATACCATTCCGATTTATAGTACAGCATTTTTGAAATCTCCTGTTTTGGCTGGTTTCCTGCATCCCCGCATTTATCTTCCAATTCACTTGATTTCAGATTTTAACGCTGGAACTATAAGCTCAACTGATATTCGATATATGCTTCTTCATGAACTGCAGCACTACAAGCATAAAGATATTCTAATTGGATATTTGATAAATACAGTACATGTTTTCTACTGGTTCAATCCCCTAATCTGGTATTTTCTAAAAAGAATACGGCAGGAACGCGAACTTGCCTGCGACAGTGCTGTATTACAATTATTGAAAGAAACAGAATACAAGTCATATGGAAATACACTGATTAACTTTGCCGAAACAATAGCTCTGTCTCCATTCCCTCTTACTATGGGAATTAGTGGAAATATAAAACAGTTAAAAGGACGCATTTTAAATATTGCATCATTCCACCAACCTACTTTTAAACAAAAAATTCGTGGATATCTTATATGCATATTCGTCTCTACTATCATCATTGGATGCATTCCCATACTTTCTGTTTATGCTTCTGATCAGACTGGCTATCATTTTGACACAACCGAAAAGAATATTACTCAGCTAAAATCTTTCTTCCAATTTTGGGGACTACACCGGAAGTTTTGTTTTATATAATCAGTCTGCTGATAAATGGAATATTTATAATATGGATCATGCTTCCACACGTGTATCACCGAATTCGACTTATAAAATATATGATGCATTACTTGGCTTGGAATCTGGAATTATTACACCAGAACATTCCACTTTCACATGGAATGGAGAACCATATCCTTTTAATTCATGGGAAGCCGATCAAGATTTAACCTCGGCTATACATAATTCTGTAAACTGGTATTTTCAGGCAATTGATTCACAGGCAGGTTTTGAAGCCGTAAGAACATTTTTACAGACAATAAACTATGGGAATCAGAATACTGGAACAAATCTAAATCTCTATTGGACAGATTTCTCTCTGAAGATATCACCCATAGAACAGGTGGAATTGTTACAGGATTTCTATCAAAATAATTTTCATTTTGACAGTAAAAATATCCAGGCAGTAAAAAAAAAGCCCTGCTGCTTTCCACTACTTCTTCCGGTTCTCTTTACGGGAAAACAGGAACCGGGCGTGTCAATGGTAAAGATGTCAATGGCTGGTTTATCGGATACATTGAAACAGCGAATAATACTTACTACTTCGCAACAAATATTCAATCCTCTTCTGGTGCAACTGGAAGTCAGGCTACCGAAATAACAGAATCTGTACTTTCTAATCTTGGTATTTGGAAATAAATAAAGAGAACTGATAGCATAATTTCCCGTTATCAGTTCTCTTTATTTCATTCTTACTGATCAATTCTGCAAATTGCCTAACCGGTACTGATACCTCGGTATATTATCAATACCATTATCTAAAATCCTGTTTCCATCATACTGAATCGTTCCATCATCCTGAACTTTCATCGTAAGTTCGTGTATAATAACAGCATCATTACATACAACAGAATCACATACTGCATGAATTGTCAAAACAATGGTTCCATCTTCATTGTGCCTGACTTCTGTTACTTCCGGTAAAGACAAGCCAAAATGTGTTGGTGAATAATTACCACATCCCAATCGTTCCCAGATAAACACATTACTTTGTTCATCGTAGACCGCCCATTCTTTCAATTCTTCTTTTGTAACAGGAAGATATGTCATAATTACATTTTCGAACTCTTCTGCTGGAATTCCCACAACCTCTTTTTTGTGCAGTAAATTTTTCTCCATATTTCATTTGATAAAAATATTCATAAAGTCCATTATAATCCAACCCCTGCATATCCTCCGCATTCCAGTTTGAACATAACAGATTGTTTCCCTGATAGCCGAACGTACTCACATATTTTTTTTGAATATTCCCGACACTCCTCACTCAAAGGCTTTACCCGGATAATACAACTTCCATCTACAATCTCTGTCACTTCCGGTGGTTCAGGTACGCATAATTCATAACAGAAATTCCCATTTTCAGTATATGCCCATTCTTTTTTTTTTTGATAGCGATATGTATGTAAGTACAGGCTCTGTATCCTCACTCCAGATCATTTTTGCGGACATCACACTCATTTCTTTTCCATCATAACTATATTCTTTTCTGGTAATTCCACCATCTGTATCTGCTTCATATAAAATTACACTTCCTTTTTCTTCTTGTTCTGCAGATTTTAAAAATTGTTCCATCTTCTGATAATTATCCATAACAGAATAATGATCGGAACCAATGACCGGATTCCCATTTTGTTTGATAATTTCTTTCATCCGATTCATCATTTGCTCAGCAGTGTTCTGATCTGCTTCTTGTATTCCATTATATTCAGAATAAATGTCTCGGACAATGCCCATAATTTCTTCACAATCGTTCACAACTTCCTTTTTCTTGTCTTCATCGATTGGTAGATTATATCCCTTATCCGGATTTTCCATGGTAGTGTTTTTCTGATTCTTCTCATTTTTTTACATCTGTGCTGTTTAACGATATCTTACTTTCACAGGAAGTCAGAATCATTCCTATACAAAGTACTAACAAAATACTTTTTTTTCTTTTCATATTGCCCCCTAATTATTACTGTAATTCTCTTCCCACTCTTCTTCTGTTAACCTTGGCATATACCACCCTGCATTTGCATTTTGATCTGAACTTGATTACCTTATTTGATAAATACTGGAAACTTCCGTCTTCCATAGGTTTTATCATCAATTCACTGGTGATTGCCTGATCTAACATTCTGATTTCCCATACTGCTTCTATCGTAAGTTTTAATGTTCCATCTTGTAATTTTTCATATGAGATAACTTCCGGATAGCTCATATGGGAATTCACAATCATATAACCCTCGCGGTCTGTATCTAAAAGTTTTATTATCAGAGTTATAAAAAGTTCCCTTTTCAATCTCGGTATTACTAAATGGTAAATAGGTCTTTATAACCTCTTCAAACTCATCTTTTGGAACTTCATATTCTGCTCCACCATAATTTGCTTCATATGGAACTTGCTTTCCATATTTCATATAATACATTTTTTCATAAAGATCATAAAAATCAAGTTCCGTATAATTCTGGTTATCCCAATTTGTAATCAACAGATTATTAAGTGCATACCCCAACGGCATAACATATTTTCGATTCAATTCCCGGCATGTTTTATCTAATGGCTGCACTCTGAATCCAGTTTCACCCGGTGCTCCATCAAATCCCGGTGGGTGATATTCCTCCAGAAACAAGTATCCTTTTTCTGTATATTTCCACTCATATGCTTCATATTCATCATAATAATTAGCCTGTGGACTATTATCCTTCCATTTACACGATTGACCATATCAATCTGATTATCACAATCTACTGCCGCATATCCTTTTTCTTCCAGACAATTGATAATTTTTCTTTTCACCTTTAATGTATTTAACTCCGACTTCTCCTTCATATAAACAGACCGAAAAGTTTGCGCTGTTTTTTTACTTCTGCATTCATTTCAGATTCTACGGTTTCTTTCTTTTCTTCTTTTTCCGTAATTCGATTTTGTCCGCACCCTGTAAAAACAATAAGAACTATCAATATCATCGCAAATATCTTACATATGTAATAATTTCCCATAAAAATTTTTTTATCTTCAAAATACTCATCCAATACTGTTGCATCTTTTTTAACAACATAACCACTTCCACCGATTCCTTTCACATTCTCAACCATACTGATAAGAAGAATTGGTTTGTCCACGCTTTTATCTGCCGTAAACACCGAAAACCACCCGATTTCTTTGCCAGAAGTATCTTCTTTCGTTGCCTTCAACTCGGCTGTCCCTGTTTTTCCAGCCAGCAAAATATCGTCACGATGTGCAGCATATCCGGTTCCTTCCGGATCATTTACAACACCTTCCACCCCTTGCATAATTTCTTCTACATTTTCTTTACTAAACGCATTTTCTATCCATGTTTCACCGGATGCTTCTTCTTTGTATTTCAAATACGGTTTTATCATATTCCCTTCATTTAAAAATGAAGTATAAATACTTGCCAGATGTAATGGATTTACAAGAATCTGCCCTTGCCCATAACCACTATCTGCCAATTGTATTTCTGTTTCTATTTTATCTGTATTGGAATATGTTGATTCCTGCATCGCAATCTCAAACGGCATATTCTGATTAAATCCTATTTCATTTAAAGTATTCATAAAATTCTCACTACCAATTTTAAGAGCTGCCTTTGCAAAATAAATATTATCAGAATAGATAATTGCATTTTTCATAATAACCGGTTCATATTCATGAAGTGTTGTCACTTGATAAGATCCCCAAGACGAATCTTTCTGCCATGCCAAACCTTCATTTCCAAAATCTTCTTTTGGATCTATGCTTTCCGTTTTCAACCCAATTCCTGCCACAACTGGTTTAAATGTTGAGCCAGGACACCATACTTGACGAAAACGATTATATAATGGTTTCTTTTCATCTTCGTTTAATGATGTCCATTTCTCTGATGATATGCCCCGTATAAATTCATTATTATCATAAGATGGGGTACTTACCAAAGCCAATACTTCTCCCGTATAAGGATTCATTGCGACAGAACACCCCGGATCTTTTTTAAACTGCTCGTATAATGATTTTTGCAAATCGGAATCTATCGTTAATCTTATATCCATACCATCTTCTTTAAAAATACTTGCAAGAACCTCTTTTACTTCCCCATCACTATCCAAAATCTTTATATCACAACCATCTTTTCCTTTTAATTGCTTTTCGTATAACTTTTCCACCCCAGATCTTCCGATTACACTTTCAGCTGAATATCCTTCCCCCTGGATGATTTTCCAAATCTTCTGCTGTTACAGACTGTACATAACCAATTAAATGAGCTGCTGCTTCCCTAACTCATAGGTTCTAACTTCCACATCTGATAGCATAACCCCTGGAATTTCCAAAAGTTTATTCTGACAATCCTGCTCCTCAAGTGTCTTTTCTTCTGGCTGTATTTTCATTAAATCTATTTCTTCTACTTTCGGAATAGTTTCAATTGGTACAAAAAGAATCTTCTTTTACCCACTTTGCTGTGAGTTTGTTATTTATTGTTTCTACATCTATCTCTAATAACTCCGCTATTTTTTCAATAGATACATTCCTGTCTTCCAGCTTTCCCGGTATAATGCCAACTGATGTTGCTACTCCTTTTCCTGCAAGCATTTTACCATCTCGGTCTAATATTTCTCCTCTCTCCGCTTTTGATGTAGTAACACTTATTTTATCATCACTCTCTAAATCTGGAAAAATCAGGCTATCCTGCCATACTAATTTATATCCCTGTTTCGTCTTCTTCAGTTCCGCCATATTGTCAAATTGTATTGTTCCGGCAATTGTATTACATGATGTTTCATACGAAAGCGTAACTGTATCTGCTTTTTTCTCTTTCACAGTTACATGGCTGATTTTGATGTCACTGACCTCTATTCCTTCGTATATCTTAGAATTTCGTTGTATGTACTCTTCTTTTGTCAGATAAACTTTTTCATCTGAATCTATCATAGTATACATTACTTCATATTCCTTTTTTTTTTCAATATGGTTCATATATTCCACAAGTGTATTTTCTGGTGATTCCGTTATCGTCCTTTTTAATAAAACACCTCCTGAAACAGCAATTACTGTTATAGCTACTATCAGCCCAAAAATCTTACAAACGTAAGATTTTTGGATATTTTGCTTTTTCCGTTTTTTTTCATAGATACCACTTTCTTTCAACGCTTTTATTTTCTTAAATCTTACACTTGTAATATTTGAAAGTCAAGTCTTTTCTTAGGCTATTATATACGTGCGTCGCACGATACATATAAAAAAAATCCTCGATCACAAGTAAACTTGTGTCGAGGATTTCTTTTTATATACGCCGTGCTTGTGCTAGACGCTTACATTCCAGCCTGAGCTGCAACTTCTGCTGCGAAGTCGTCAACTTTCTTTTCGATTCCTTCACCAGTCTCGAAACGAACGAATTTTGTAACTTTAACGTTTGCACCGTTCTCTTTTTGCTACCTTATCAACGTATTTTCCTACTGTAAGGTCGCTGTCCTGAACGTATACCTGGTCAAGCAGGCAGATCTCTTTCAGTTCTTTGTTAAGACGTCCAATGATCATCTTCTCAATGATGTTATCCGGTTTCTCCGGGTTCTCTTTCTTAGCCTGAGCAAGAAGGATTTCTTTCTCGTGATCAAGGTAATCCTGAGATACTTCCTGACGGGAAACATATTTCGGAGACATAGCTGCAACCTGCATAGCTACGTTCTTCAGTGCAGCTTTGATCTCATCATTAACAACATCTGTATCAGCTACTACAAGAACACCGATACGTCCGCCACCGTGGATGTAAGGAACAACCACACCATTGTCTGCTGCAACTTTCTCGAATCTTCTGATGTTCAGGTTCTCTCCGATCACTGCGATCTTCTCTACCAGAGCATCTTTTACAGTCTTTGTTGTATCAGCTTCCCAAGCCTCTGCCATAAATGCATCAAGATCAGCTGCTTCTGAATCTACTACCTGGTTAGCAACTGCTTCTACGAATCCCTGAACTCGTCGTTCTTTGCAACGACGTCGGTCTCGGAGTTTACTTCTACGATTGCAGCAACTTTGTCATCTTTAACAACTGTCTTAACAATACCTTCTGCAGCGATTCTTCCAGCTTTTTCTCAGCTTTAGCCTGTCCGTTCTTTCTAAGGAACTCTACAGCTGCGTCCATATCTCCGTTTGTCTCAGCAAGCGCTTTTTACAGTCCATCATTCCAGCGCCTGTCATTTCTCTTAACTCTTTTTACCATTCCTGCTGTGATTGCCATGATAATTTTCCTCCATTATTCATAATGTGTATGTCACTGTAAGCAGTAACATATGCTTTTCTCTATAGAACTATTTCTATAAAGTAAAATGCTTCAACCTGATAATCAGGCTGAAGCATTTTCTTTCATATCAAGAACTGATATTACTCTTCTACAGCCTCTTCAGCTTCAGCTGCTTCTGCAGCCTCCTCGTAATACTCATCCTCAGCTGCGCCCTGGTTTGCTTCGATAACAGCGTCTGCCATCTTGGAAACGATCAGCTTTACAGCGCTGATTGCATCATCGTTTCCCGGGATAACATAATCCAGTTCTTCCGGATCACAGTTTGTATCACAGATACCGATCAGCGGGATTCCGAGTGTGTGTGCTTCCTGTACACAGATTCTTTCTTTCTTAGGATCTACGATGAAGATAGCGTCTGGCAGTTTCTTCATATCTTTGATTCCGCCAAGGTTCTTCTCAAGCTTTGTCCACTCTTTTTTGATTTCGATAACTTCTTTCTTCGGAAGTACTTCGAATGTTCCATCTTCTGCCATTCTCTCGATGTCTTTCAGACGTTTGATACGGCTCTGGATTGTCTTGAAGTTTGTAAGCATTCCTCCAAGCCATCTCTCGTTTACATAATACATTCCGCAACGCTCAGCCTCAGCTTTGATTGCATCCTGTGCCTGTTTCTTTGTTCCTACGAAAAGAACTGTACCGCCTTCTGCAGCGATGTCAGAAACAGCCTTATATGCATCGTCAACCATTCCTACAGATTTCTGCAGGTCGATGATGTAGATACCATTTCTCTCTGTGTAGATGTAAGGAGCCATCTTAGGGTTCCATCTTCTGGTCTGGTGTCCGAAATGCACACCGGCTTCGAGTAACTGCTTCATTGAAATAACGCTCATGTTTCTTTCCTCCATTTGGTTTTTTTCTTCCGTATGTTTTACTCTCCTTCGCAACCGGACGAAACTCCTGTCTCGACTTAGGCACCTTGGAAGGAATCCACATACGTGTTTTTTAGCAACGTTCGTAGTATAGCATAAAACAAGGGACGTTGCAAGAACTTTTTCCCACAACGCCCCCATTTTTCAACATTTTTTGTTATTGTTCGTACTATGTGCGACCAACAGCCATTTTTATCCTCCTACGCAACAAGATGTGAATTTCCTATACCAGCTGAAACGCTTTCAGCACATACAGCCATCCTGTCAACGTGAATGCACTGAACAATGTTGTCAGCATCACTACACTTGATGATAAAACTCCTTCATGTCCCATATTCTTTGCCATAACAAAACTGCTTACTGTTGTTGCAGATCCAAGCATTACAAGGATTGCAATCAGTTCTTCCTGACGGAATCCAGTTTCACAGCAATCGGAAGAAAAATTGCCACAAATACAACCAACTTCATAATTGTTGCTGTCACAGCCGGTTTGATCTTTCCAAGTGCTTTCCTAAAATCAAAGGTAGCTCCCATTGCCATCAGCCCCATTGGTGTGGACATTCCTCCAATACTTGTCACCGTTTTATTAAGAATTACCGGCATTGGGATCTTGCAGGCTGACCAGATCAGACCAGCCACGATTCCAATGATGATTGATTGGTTACGATTCCCTTTAACGTTTTCATCCATACAGCTTTATCAATTGCCTTTCGTTCCGGATGAAAAAAGGACAACACGATAACTGCCATTACATTATAAAGTGGTACACTTCCAATGATCATAAGTGGCGCCATCCCTGCATTTCCATAAATATTCTGGATAAATGCAATTCCAAGAAGTGCTGCGCTGCTCCGGTAAGAAGCCTGTATAAATTCCCCTGGATTGAACGGTCTTTCCAGATGCAAGATACCAGTGCAGCAATTGTAATACAGATAAATGTTACTACAAAGCAGAAAATCACAAATTTGATATTCCACACTTCTTTAAAATCAACCTTTGCCAGGTCACCAAACAACAATACCGGCAATGGAATCAGAAAGACAAATTTATTCATCTTTGCTGCAAACTCTTCATCCATCCAGCCAAGCTTTCTGAACAGCATTCCCAGTACCATCATCATCAAAAGATCGGTACGGTTGCATTCAGACTAAAAACTAAATTTTCCATTCTTCTCACCAGTCCCCTACTCTGTACGAAGCGCTGTCACAGGATCACTCTTTGCTGCTTTCTTTGATGGGATCAGTCCACCAAGTAATGTAAGGACAACACTTAATAAAATCAGTATGATTGCCGGAACAATCGGCAGAACTGCATTTACCTTCGCATTATCCGCCACACTGTGAATAATCGCATTTCCCGGAATCAGAAGTAATAAAGTCAGTCCGATTCCGATCAATCCTGCACAAAGTCCGATAATAAATGTCTCTGCATTAAATACCTGTGATACATTTCGCTTTGACGCACCGATTGCTCTTAATATTCCAATTTCCTTCTTCCGCTCAAGCACACTGATGTAGGTAATAACACCAATCATAATGGAAGATACCACAAGAGAAATTGCTACAAATGCAATCAGCACATAACTTATCGTATCTACGATTGTTGTGACAGAGGACATTAAAGTTCCAACTACATCGGTATAAGTAATGACCTGCTCATCCTTCCCTTCTGCCTCCATCCTGCTATTATAATCGTCCGTAATCTTTACTACTTGTTCCTTTCCTTCAAAATCCTTTGGATAAATGTTAATAGCAGACGGGACTGCAAAATCTACATATCCCAGTTTCTGCAGATTACTATCATAAGAAGACAAGCCTTTCCCACTCATCGACATCATAAGCTCTGCCAGATCATCTTCCGTCATATTCATCTGAAATGCATCTGCAAATGCTGTCGGATCAATCTGCATTGCATTTCCGAGGCTGTTCTGAAGCTGCGTTCCTACGTTGGTCATCATCTGCTTCATTGCAGATTCAAGCCCTGTTGTCATCTGACCGATAATCTGTGTCATTGCAGTGGACACCTGTGTCTCAAGTGTCTGACCAATCGTATTTCCCATTGCCCCCATTGCCTGATTCATATAGTTTCCGATGATTTTTTGACACCTGGCTCTCCAACTGATCCATATCGATCATTGCTGACAGACCTTCCTGAAACTGCTTCTTTCCATCATCTGTTTGCAGATAAGCCATGAAATGTTCTCCGTCTTAGACGGATCCGGAAGACTATTCTCAGAAGCATATGCCAAATAGCCTTTCACAAGGTCATCTGATAGTTTCTCAAGCTGTTCCGGTGTTATCTCAATCTTCGGATCTTCCGGCATAACTTCTGACGTCCAATCTGAAATTATTTTCTTCGCTTCATCCGTCTGAAGATATTCCATCAAATATTCATCAAATTGATCCGGATCTGTATATCCTTTTTTCCGTAATATACTGTTCGTATCCGGCCATAATATTTTTGATCAATTCCTGTATTTTCTCAGTTGTAATCGTCACAATTCCGCTTGATTTCATGATATCTTTTATATTATCAGAAATAATCTTTTTTGCTGCATCTGTCTTAAGAAATGCTGTAAAATCCTCTCCAAGACCTGAATAATCTGCCTCTGGATGTGTCTTTGCATACTCCTGATATCCCGTCAGCAGTCCACAAGCCATCTGTTTCATACCATCCGGTGATACCTTCAGATCCAGATTCGAAACGATCTCTCCCAGATTCATCTGCGGCATTCCGGAAAGATCTAAGTTCAGAGAATCTGGATTCACAAGTCCCGACAGATCCAGTGTATTACTTCCTGTCTGAAATGCTCTTGACAGATCCATAGACTCACTGAGATTTAACGAATTCCCGAAATCCGAGAATTTCCTAAATTGTTCATCGCACTTGCGTCAAATCCAAATGCTTTCTGCAGTGCTGCTTCGTCAACCGTAACTAAAGAATCCATGGAGAATCCATTTTCACTATCTTTCTCTCCGAATTTTTTATTTGTAAATACGTTAACATCCGGATTTGCCAGCTGCTGTTTCACAATCTCACTTTTTGCTGCCTGTTCTGCCACATGTTTCGTCAATGATGTTGAATATGCAATTCCCGGACTCAGAGAGGAGGCTTTCGCATCTTCAGCGGGTTTCACAATACCAACCACGGTAAGATCTTCCCCATTCGCTACAAGTGATTTCATATAATCTTCATTATCCGTCTTATCTTTCCGACCTGATACTGACTGTCATACTCATAATAATCAGAACTGTTCACAAGCTTGAACTTTGTTCCGATAATATCATCATAAGAATAAGTTCCCAGATCATCCGGTGTAGTAACATTTTCCTCTTTCATAAAGGACTGGATCATCTCATCAAGCTCCAACGGATCACGAAGTCCCAATGTATAAAGCATAAAATCACTCATTCCACCATTCGAAGTCAGAACCACAACACATTCATTATATTTCTCTGGCCAATGACCCTTTTCCACTTCATACTGATTTTCATAAAGTTTACTGCTCTCCGGCATCTCATAAAAAACATCCGTACTCATCATAGATGACATCATACTGTTCGTACTTATAGAAGAACCCAATCCCATAGCTGAAAAGGATTGATCGGATTCACCTGACGGATACTGTCTTTATTTTCTTTATAAATCTGCGGAGAAACGCTGTACTTATATTCTATAGCATTCGTATATTGTTCCACTCCACTCTTGCCAGTATCAAGATACTTCTTCAAAGCACCAAGGTCATTTGAATCCATTGTGGAAAACATATTCGTCACCATCTGAATTACTTTAACCTGATCCTTTGACTTTTTCTTTGTATCTGACTTCTCTTTGTCTGTTTTTTTATCATCCGCAGAAGCACTGTCCATCCCAACCATCATGGATGTCAGATCAAAGCCTGTACTTTGTATCTGTAAAGGATATTCTGAAAGTGTCTCTTCCTCTACGTTCTGAATATATTGATTCACACCTGTAGATAGAGACAGAATTAATGCAATTCCGATAATTCCGATTGAGCCTGCAAATGAAGTCAGAAGCGTTCGTGCCTTCTTTGTCTTCAGATTGTTAAAGCTCAAAGCTAATGCTGTCAGAAATGACATCGAGGATTTCCCCATATTCCTGTGTTCTGCCACTCCCATCGTCGTTTCATCTACTTCAAACGGATCTGTATCTGAACGGATCACACCATCTTTTAATGTAACGATTCTTGTCGCATACTGCTCTGCAAGCTCCGGATTATGTGTAACCATAACAACCAGACGGTCTTTCGCTACTTCCTGAAGAAGATCCATGACCTGCACACTTGTATCACTGTCCAGTGCACCTGTCGGTTCATCTGCAAGCAGGATATCCGGATCATTCACTAATGCCCGGGCAATCGCAACACGCTGCATCTGTCCTCCGGACATCTGACTTGGGCGCTTGTGAAGCTGCGCACCCAGACCAACCTTTTCAAGCGCTTCTGTCGCACGTTTCCTTCTCTCGGACTTGCCAACCCCCGAAATCGTAAGTGCCAGTTCAACATTTGCCAGAACAGTCTGATGCGGAATCAGATTATAACTCGAAAACAAATCCTATCGTATGATTACGATAAGAATCCCAGTCTCTGTCTTTATATTTCTTCGTTGATATTCCATTGATGATCAGATCTCCGCTGTCATATCGGTCCAAACCACCAATGATATTCAGAAGCGTTGTCTTTCCCGAACCACTCGGTCCCGAATAGCAACAAATTCATTATCTCTGAGATTCAGACTGACATCATCCAATGCTTTCTGTATCAGATTACCTGTTCGATATTCCTTGCAAATATGTTGTATCTGAAGCATGCCTTCTCTCCTTTTCCAATCACTATTCAGCCATTATTTTACTATTCTACACCCTGCTTGGATGAATTGTCATTCACTTTATAAGGATAAAACTGCCAGCAGATAAATTTCTACTGGCAGGAAAAATTTATATTTTTTCAATTGTCTACTTGACTTCAAGTCCTTCTTTTAATCCCTGGAAACTTGTATCATCCAAAAACTTCAATACAAATTTACGGACCAGTGTTTCACTTCCAAGTCTTCTCATCACATCATCATAGTCACTATCTATTGCTTCATAGCATTCTTCTAAATTCATTTTTGTTTACTCCTTAATTTTCTTTTTATTTCAATAGTCCCATTAATTCTTCAAAACAGACACCATCCGTCAACGGAATTTCCATTTCAATTGACTTTTGTATGCACTTCTTTATAAATGCGGATGCCTTTCGGACAGATTTTGTAAATTCCACTCCATTAACTGCATCTGCTGCAATGATTGCAGAGAAAATATCTCCTGTACCACATCTGGAATGTCCTACTTTATGTGTACGGATCATCTCGTATCCTTTACCTTTTTCATAGCACAGGTTGGATACATACGTCTTCTGTGGAATTCCTGTAATCACAACTTTTTCTGGTCCGGTCTGCACAATCTGTTCTGCCATCTTTGCCCAGCTCTCTCGTTGTCCACCGTTCCTTATACGGTGTTCCTGTCAGGATACATGCCTCTGTCACATTTGGAACAACTACATCCGCATAGCGGACTAATTGAATCATCTGTCTGCACATTTCTTCCGTATAAGTCGAATATGCCTCCCCATTGTCCCCATCACCGGATCGATCACAGCCACTGTATTCTCGTCTCTAAAATATTGGATAAACTCACTGACAATCCGAATCTGTTCTGCTGATCCCAAAAAACCAGTACAAATTCCTTCGAACTTCAGATCCAGTTTCTTCCATTGTTCAATATATGCTTCCATATTTGATGTATAATCTGTAAAATAATAATCTTCATATGCGGTATGATTTGAAAAAAAAATCGAGGTAGGCACTGCACAACACTGAACTTTCAGCATTGAAATAATCGGCATATGTACCGCAATTGAGCATCTGCCAAAGCCTGTAAAGTCATTGATCAGCGCAATTTTTTTTGTTGATTATTATTCTTCATCATTCTATTCCCTCGTTTCTTCTATATAGATAGACATACTAATTTAATTACAATATGTCATAGATGTCAATATTTCTTTTTTACTATTCTCTTTCACCTTCTGTGTAACTGCCTTTTCTACTATAATAATTTCTTATTAAATAATATCTGATTTGTTTATGATACCTCAAAAACATTCTGTTTTTTTTTCACTTTTCACTCAACGTATTCCACAATCACTCTCTTTATTTTTCCGTTGTTTTTATACAAAAAACACAATTTTCCACATTTTTCCTTCTTCAATGATTTTTTACACCTTTCTTCCCTCGTTTTCAGTCCGCTTGACAGTTTCCCCTAAAAAGTGTACGGTTACGTTGTAAATTCTAAGAAAATTCTATGAGGTGAAAAAAATGCAGGAATTAAAACCAATCAAAGAAGGTAAAGTTCGTGAAATTTATGATAATGGAGACAGCTTAATCATGGTTGCTACAGACCGCATCAGCTGCTTTGACGTGATTCTCAACAATGAAGTTACAAAGAAAGGAACTGTCCTGACTCAGATGTCCAAATTCTGGTTTGATCTGACAGAAGACATTCTTCCTAACCACATGCTCTCTGTTGATGTAAAAGATATGCCGGAGTTCTTCCAGCAGGAGAAATATGATGGAAAATCTATGATGTGTAAGAAACTCGAAATGCTTCCAATCGAGTGTATCGTTCGTGGTTATATCACTGGAAGTGGCTGGGAAAGCTATAAAGAAAACGGAACTGTTTGTGGAATCACACTTCCGGAGGGATTAAAGGAATCTGACAAACTTCCTGAACCAATCTATACACCTTCCACAAAGGCTGAAATCGGAGATCACGATGAGAACATTTCATTCGAGCAGAGCGTTGATCACCTTGAAAAATATTACCCTGGAAGAGGACGTGAACTCGCTGAGAAACTTCGCGACAACACAATTGCTCTCTATAAGAAATGTGCCGAATATGCTCTGAGCAAAGGTATCATTATTGCAGATACAAAATTTGAGTTCGGACTTGATGAAAATGGAAATATGGTAATTGGAGATGAGATGCTCACTCCTGACAGTTCCCGTTTCGGCCTGCTGACGGTTATGAAGCCGGACATGGACAGCCATCTTTTGACAAACAGTTTGCCCGTGACTGGCTGAAAGCAAATCCGGACAACGACTGGACACTTCCACAGGAAATTGTAGATAAGACGATTGAGAAATACCTTCAGGCATATAAGATGCTGACAGGAAAAGATCTGGATAAATAAGATTTCATAAAACAAACAGGGACGAAATGAACCGCTTAACAAGCTTTTCATTTCGTCCTTTTTTACTACATTTCTGTAAAAAAGAAAACGAGGATCAACTCCTCGCTTTCTTCTGGTTTTTAGTTTGTTGTTTTCACCCTACCTGTGTGATCTTTTGTGATTGCTTTGATTGCAAGCAGAACTCCAATCTGCAGAGCAATTCCGATCACGAGACAGATGACTGCATTCTGCAAGATACCTGCGATCACATATGTAATACAGGAAACTGCTGCTACAGTCATTGCATATGGAAGCTGCGTGGATACATGATTTACATGATCACACTGTGCACCTGCTGATGCCATGATGGTTGTATCGGAAATCGGTGAACAATGATCTCCGCAAACTGCTCCGGCCATACAAGCTGAGATTGAGATGATCATCATTGTCTCGTTCGTACCCTGGAACACTGCAACTACGATTGGAATCAGAATTCCGAATGTTCCCCACGAAGTACCAGTTGCAAATGCAAGGAAACATCCTACAAGGAAGATGATTGCCGGAAGAAGGTTCATCAATCCGCCTGCTGCTGAATTCATTACAGAAGCTACGAACGGAGCTGCTCCGAGACTGTCCGTCATCGCTTTCAGAGTCCATGCGAATGTAAGAATCAGGATAGCCGGAACCATTGCCTTAAATCCTTCCGGAATGCAAGCCATAGAATCCGAAAAACGAAGAACTTTTCTTACTGCATAGAAAACAATTGTGATCACCATTGCAAAGAAACTTCCTAGCATCAGTCCAACAGATGCATCACTTCCGGAAAAAGCTTCTACAAAGCCTGTTCCTGAGAAGAACCCACCTGAATAAATCATACCAATGACACAGCATACAATAAGTGACAGAATCGGGAATACAAGATCGATTACTTTTCCCTTTATTGTAAATCGCATTTTCGGATGTATTTTCAAATGGTCTGTCTCCTGTTGTAAAAAGATCCCCTTCAATCGCATTTTTCTCATGCGCCTTCATCGGGCCATAATCTTCTTTTGCAAGAACCAGTGTTACCATCATTATAATTGTAAGAATTGCATAATAGTTATATGGGATTGCACGGATAAAGATTGAAAATCCATCCTCTCCTTTAACAAATCCTGTTACTGCTGCTGCCCAGGAAGAAATCGGTGCAATAATGCAGATTGGCGCTGCTGTAGCATCGATCAGATATGCAAGTTTCGCACGGGATACATTGTGCTGTCTGTTACAGGACGCATAACGCTCCCAACTGTAAGGCAGTTAAAATAATCATCAATAAAAATCAGCACTCCAAGTGTGATTGTTGCAAGCTGTGCACCCGCTCTTGTCTTGATATGCTCTTTCGCCCAGCGTCCGAATGCTGCGGAACCACCGGCTTTATTCATCATGCATACCATGACACCAAGGATTACCAGGAATACCAGAATACCCATATTGTAAGAATCTGTAAGAACTCCTACTATACCATCTTGAAATACATGTAAGATCGTAGCTTCCGGTTTAAATCCTGACCAAAATACACCTCCGATCAAAATTCCAACAAATAAGGAGCTATAAACTTCCTTTGTAATAAGTGCCAGTACGATTGCAACGACTGGCGGCACCAAAGACCGATTGTTGCATAGAGCTGAGGTACATACTCGGCAGATGTATCTGCGGCAAATACTGTTGTTGAACTACAGCACAGAATGAGCAGAGACATCAGAAACACATACCCCATTTTTTTTTTTTGTTTCTCATTTTTTTTTTTCCTTTCCTATAAACTTATGTTTGTTAAGTTTGTGTGTAAGCATAGTGGGTTTCGCCTGGGATTCTCTAAACGCAAAAAATGCCATAGGCACTCTCTGCTGGTGAGTCACCCATGGCATAATAATTCTAACGTCATCGATAGCTCTCCACACCTGTGACAGTCCGGCGTATCTTCTACATCCGGCCCAGGAATCATATCTGGGAATATCATTCCTTCGGCGGCTTCTCCTTTCTCTCACTGACAGTCTTCCCAAGACTCTCGTCAGCGGGTACTCATATCACCGCGCCTCTATCAAACGTTACTATATTATCACATTCTATTTAAAAGCTAGACTTATTTTATAATAGTTTTCATTTAATCATTACAAGTAAAATTCCGAATGCCATACTGAGAACAACTGATATCAGGCTGATTCGAAGTGCTACCCAGACTCCCTGCAAAAAGCCGGATCATATTATTTCCTTTTAGAAAAAAGACTCTTTTCAGAATATTACTGAAAACGAGTCTTTATTCCCATTATATTTCTACATTTTTATTAAACTTCTATTAAATAAAGTAATAGCTGTCAATACTCTCATATCAACAGCTATCACTTTCGTTTCCTACATTATAAAATTAGTTTGTTCGAAATCCGCTCAGTACATGATATATTCCCGTCTTTGAAGGCATCCCTGCAAATCCTTCCTGATTTTCCAACAATAACATTGTTCCGTCTGTTGAAATATAAACACGATAATCTTCTGACCAGTTAACAGGATTTTCTCCCTCATAATACCATTCACCACCTGTCCGCGTACTTTGTATAGACAAATAAGGATGTCCATCCTGCTGCGTACATGACCAGGTTCCTTCATAAATTTCATAAATGATATCACTATAGTCTTCTATTCCGTATTCTTTCTCACTCCAGGAAATACGTGCATATCCGTTGTCTAATAATTCTACAAAATAATCTCCAAATATCACTATTATACTCATCTACTCCGAATTCCCAACAGCTGCCTATCAGATCTGCTTCCTGTATGTTCTCATGTACATCTCCATACCAATCTGTAAAACGACTTGCATCACATGCTTTATAGTCTGTAAAGTCCTTTGCCTGCTCTACATTATTCTCCGTTGTTGGCAGCCGGACATGTCCATCTGTTCCCATCATCGGCACCCAGTCAGCCTGATATCCGGCTTCTGTTCCCATAGATACCATAGTTCCACCAATACCTTCGTTCTCCCCATTACACATTACCAGGAACGGTTCGCCTGTCTCAGACTGATATAAACTCTCCACAATCTCTGATATCCCTGTGTCATAATTCAATTCCATTCGACCTACACTAACTGGATCCTCGCCACTTCGAGGTACAATGCAGAAAAAGCTCCGCCGGACCATGACCACAGATTCGATCCGTACCGATTTCTTTAATAAATGTCATTTTACTTAACAGGTCAGGATACTTCTTTTCAATCCATTCCTGCACATGATCAACATAATCCGCCTCAACATATCCCAGGTATGCTACTGCAAATTGCTGTAATGTGCCATCCATACTCTTTCGTAGATTCGCAAGAGACTCCTCCGGACTGATAGGCTTATCTGTATCTGTTGTTTCAGGCTTTTTCCCCGAATCCGGTTTCTTTGTTTTCTTCTGTTTCTTTGATTCCGCATCCTCCTTTTCTTCTTTCGAATCACCCAGCCTTATCTGCCCTAATCCCGGTATGTCAATTTTTATCTGACAGCCCGTCAAGGTAAACATAAGCAGCAGACAAATCATTCCTGTTACAATTCGTCTAATTCTCTTTTTTCGTAGTTCTCATAAAAAGTTTCCTCCTATCCGTTCTAAACAATTATTGGAAACTCCTATTTCTTAACTTCATCTTACCATATCGTTATCATTAAAGATACTTAAAGTTATATATTTCCCATAAACAAAATAGCTGCTTCCCCTACTCAGAGAAACAGCTACTATAATCACTGAAAGATGATTCATCTAAAATCTGATTTTTAGTTGTTAGAATAGAATGAACCCATATAACGGATATATTCATCATCTGTTTTATTTGCCTGCCAATTATGAACATTTGCTTTATTGTGCTCACCTGCAATAACAGAAAGAGATTTGCCAAGATTGTCAAATGCTTCCTCTACACAAGCTTCTTGTCATAGCTGCCTTCATAACAGCTTCTCCTGCTGGACCGCCTGGAAGATTGCTTAACAAACTTGGTGTAATTGTTGTTCCTAACGTGATAACCTCAACGTCTACATTTGTACTCTCACATTCTGCTGCCACAGCTTCTGTCAATTTCTTAATGTAAGATTTTCCTGCACCATACTGTGCGTTATATGGTGAACTACTGATTGCTGTCAAAGAAGACACATTGATTACAGCTCCACGATCCTGCTTTGCAAAGATTCCCATGTAATGATAGAAACATTTCAAGAATGTCATAACATTAACATTGATCATCTGCTCATGCTTCTCCCATGGAGTATCCTGCAATTTTCCAAATGTATGGAAACATGCAACATAACTCATGAATCCCATATCAAGGTCTTTTGTTGCTTCAAAAATCTTGTCAGTACAGTCGGACTGTGCAAAATCTGCACGGATAACCATGTGATCCACACCATATGTTTCGCTGATACTCTTTCCAAGCTCCTGAAGTTTCTCTTCTCTTCTTCCTACCAGGACAACACTCATTCCCTCAGATGCGATTTTCTCTGCAAATGCTTTTCCAACGCCTTCTGTTGCTCCAAGGATGATACCCCACTCACCGTATTTTTTCTCTTAAGTTCATTGTTTTTTCCTCCTAATTTTTCCGATTCACGACTAAAATATACTATAGCACACCTTAAGGAAAATAACAATGTGATTTTGATATATTTTTAACAAGCTATACCAATCTGTTCGCTTACCTTATAACTTCTTTTA